>Ga0224722_1000298_pt1 | contig 29175 bp, 28 predicted proteins | sample Balambano_FR1_Me_FD_161646 | JGI IMG/M metagenome (GOLD analysis project Ga0224722, IMG submission 161646) | Freshwater sediment microbial communities from Lake Towuti, South Sulawesi, Indonesia - Balambano_FR1_MetaG | ecosystem: Environmental > Aquatic > Freshwater > Lake > Sediment | place... | reverse complement strand
GTCGTGTTTACTTCGTCACTGGCTGTGTTCGGCGGGCCGCTGCCCGAACCCGTGCCCGACGATCAGGCACTCACACCGCAAAACAGCTACGGCGCACAGAAGGCCATCGGCGAGTTGCTGCTGAACGACATGAGCCGCAAGGGCTTCATGGACGGCCGCGCTCTGCGCTTGCCGACGATCAGCGTGCGGCCGGGCAAGCCGAACAAGGCCGCGTCGGGCTTTCTCAGCGGCATCATCCGCGAGCCGCTCAACGGCATCGAAGCCGTCTGCCCGGTCGAGCCGCGCCTGCGGGCGTGGCTGCTCTCGCCCCGTCGCGCGGTCGAGAACTTGGTCCTGGCGCACGAGATGCCGGCGTCGGCGTTTGGGCACACCCGCTCGATCAACGTGCCGGGGCTGACGGTGAGCGTGGGTGAGATGGTGAAGGCGCTGCGCGACGTGGCCGGCGATGATGCCGCAAGCCGTGTGCGATTCGAGCGTGACCCGTTTATCGAGAAGCTGATGCTGGGCTGGCCACCGGCGTTTGAGGCGGCGTTCGGCAAGTCGCTGGGCATGCAGGCCGACCCAGACTACGCCAGCATCATCCGGGTGTATATCGAGGATGAGTTTCACACGGCAGCATGGGCCGCCTGACGCTGAGGCTTCAAGGCCGAATGCTCGGCCCAAGCCGGGATGACGCAGATGAAACCGAGCGGCTGGTCACCGGCGGTCTCGAATTGGTGAATCTCGTTCGTGTCGGTGAAGACCGAATCGCCGACACCGATGTCGTGCCACGCATCGCCCAGCAGCACCCGCCCGCTGCCCTGGACGATCACCACGCCGTGTTGATGCTCGTGCTGGTCATAGGCGGTGCGGCCGCCGGGCGGCACGGTGAAGTAGCGCACGATGAAGTCCTTGGCGCCCTCTTCGACGCCGACCAACACCTGCCGCGTCACGCCCTTGACCGCGTCGGCGCGGTATTCGCGGATCGGCACGTCGTCATAGGTCCACTTCTGATCGTGCTCCGTTGTCTGCCGGTGAATCTTGCCCATAGCTCACCTGTTTGGTTGCGCTTAAGCGCTGGCCTCGCCACCCATCGGAAATCCTACGTTAAAGCCTGCGTCCACATAGTGAATCTCGCCGGTCACGCCCGCGGCCAGGTCGCTGCACAAATACGCCGCAGCGTTGCCCACATCCTCGATGGTGATGTTACGGTGCAACAGGCTGGCCTTGCCGAACTCGTTGATCAGCGTGCGCGAGCCAGCGATGCCAGCCACGGCCAGCGTGCGGATCGGCCCAGCCGAGATGCCGTTCACACGAATGCGCTTTTCATCCGCACCCATGTCGGCCGCCAGATAGCGCACGCTGGCCTCCAGCGCGGCCTTGGCCACGCCCATGACGTTGTAGCTGGGCACGGCGCGCTGGCTGCCGATGTATGTCATGGTCATCATCGCGCCGTTTGGCTTCATGATCGGCAGGGCAGCCCGGGCCAGCGCGGTGAAGGAATACACGCTGATGTCCATGGCCAGCGCAAAGCTCTGGCGTGACACGTTGTAATACGGGCCGGACAGGTCGTCGCGATTGGCAAAGGCGACCGAATGCACCAAGATGTCAATCTGGCCGAAGCGGGCCTTGGCCTTGTCCATCACGGCCAGCACGTCGTTGTCCTTGCTCACGTCGCACGGCTCCACCCAATCGCTGCCCAGGCTCTCGGCCAGCGGGCGCACCCGCCGCTCCAGCTTTTCGCCCGCGTAGCTGAAGCCGAGCATCGCGCCTTCGCGGTGAAACGCCTGCGAGATGCCCCAGGCGATGCTGTGGTCGTTGGCCACGCCGAAGATGAGCGCCGTCTTGCCAGTGAGTAGTCCCATGATGAAGTCCTGCCTAAGATCCTTTGATTCAGATGTATGTGCCGCGAGTATAGCGGCGCGGCTGTCAAACAGGTTGCGTTTGGCAGTTGACACCGCTGCGGGCTTCGTTTAGTATCTCGCCCGTCGTCATGAACAGTCAGCGCACCTTTAGCTACTTTTGGTATGGCATCTTTGCCGTGGGCAAAGTGAGCTTACTGGCGCATGGGTTCAAGACGACCAGCGAATAACCGAAAGTAGCGAAAGCAGGTCAAGTCGAGAGCGCGGAGCAAGTAAGCTCCGCGCTTTTTTGTTATCACCCCCGGCCCTTTATGGGAGGGAAAGCAACTTTCCTTTAGGGGTTGGGGTATAGGAGTTTGATGTCTTATCCAACCGATGACTTACGCATCCGCGAGATCAAGGAGCTGGCACCACCGGCGCATCTGATCCGCGAGTTCCCGCTGTCCAACGCCGCGTCCAAGCTGGTCTACGATGCGCGCATCGCCGTGCACGACATATTGCATAGCAAGAGCGACCGCATGTTTGTCGTGATCGGGCCTTGCAGCATCCACGACGTGGCGGCGGCGATGGACTATGCACGCAAGCTCAAGGCGCTGCGCGATCAACATGCCGATGCGCTGGAAGTCATCATGCGGGTGTATTTTGAGAAGCCACGCACGACCGTGGGCTGGAAGGGCTTGATCAACGATCCCGATCTGGACGGCTCGTTTCACATCAACAAGGGACTGCGTACGGCGCGCGAACTGCTGCTCAACATCAACGAGCTCGGCTTGCCCGCCAGCACCGAATACCTTGACACTATCTCGCCGCAATACTTTGCCGATTTGATCACATGGGGCGCCATCGGCGCGCGCACAACCGAGAGCCAAGTACATCGCGAACTGGCCAGCGGTTTGTCGTGCCCGGTCGGTTTCAAGAACGGCACCGATGGCAACATCAAGATCGCCGCCGATGCGATTAAGGCCGCCCAGCAGCCGCACCATTTTCTGTCGGTCACGAAGGGCGGCATCAGCGCCATCGTGTCCACGGGCGGCAACGACGATTGCCACATCGTGCTGCGCGGCGGCAAGACGCCCAACTACAACGCGGCCAGCGTGCAAGCGGCCGCAGATCAGTTAGCCAAAGACGGCTTGCGACCGCGGCTGATGGTGGATTGCTCGCACGGCAACAGCAACAAGAGACATGAGAACCAGATCGTCGTGGCCGATGACATCGCGCGACAAGTTGAGTCGGGTGAGCGCGCCATCGCCGGGGTGATGATCGAATCGCACCTCATCGCGGGCCGGCAAGACATCAAGCCCGGCCAGTCACTGACCTACGGCCAAAGCGTGACCGACGCCTGCATTGGCATGGATGACACCGAGCGCGTGCTGGCGCGCTTGGCCGATGCCGTGCGCATGCGGCGCGCCGAACTCGTGGCGACAAAATGATCCACGAAGCTCACGAATAGACACGAAGAAGATTTGTTCTTGAACAATCCTTGGTGTTCCTTCGTGAACTTCGTGGATAAAAGAAAAGAGGTAAGCAATGGTCATCGTGATGAAGTCCGGCGCTTCGGCAGCTGAGATCGCCGGCGTGATCAAGCACATCGAGAGCATCGGCATGCGGGCGCATCTGAGCGAAGGCGAGGAGCGAACCATCATCGGCATGGTCGGCGACGAGCGGCCCATTGACGCCGGCAGCATCGAACTGCTGACCGGGGTCGAGCGCGCCGTGCCGATCCTGCGGCCATTCAAGCTGGCCAGCCGTGATTTCAAAAAGCAGAACACCGTCATCCAACTGCGCGCCAACGGCCATGCCATCAAGATCGGCAATGGCCAGATTGCGATGATGGCTGGACCGTGCGCCGTCGAGAGCCGCGAGCAAATCATGGAGAGCGCGCGCATCGTGAAGGATGCTGGCGCGACGATGTTGCGCGGCGGCGCGTTCAAGCCGCGCTCGTCGCCCTACTCGTTTCAGGGGCATGGCGAATGCGCGCTCAAGTGGATGGCCGAGGCACGGGAAGCATATGGCCTGGCCATCGTCACCGAAGTCATGTCGCCCGAACAAGTGCCGCTGGTGGCGAAATATGCCGACGTGTTGCAAATCGGCGCGCGCAACATGCAGAACTTTGCGCTGCTGCACGCCGTCGGCGAGAGCCACAAGCCGGTGCTGCTGAAGCGCGGGCTGAGCGCGACGATGGAAGAACTGTTGATGGCGGCGGAATACATTCTGTCGCACGGTAACTACGAGGTCATGTTGTGTGAGCGCGGCATCCGCACGTTCGAGAAATACACTCGCAACACGCTCGACATCAACGCCGTGCCAGTGCTGAAGGAACTCTCACACTTGCCGGTGATCGTGGATCCCAGCCACGGCACGGGCAAGTGGGAATATGTCACGGCCATCTCAAAGGCCGCAGTCGCCGCCGGTGCGGACGGCCTGATCATCGAGGTGCACCCCGACCCATCCAAGGCGATGAGCGACGGCGCGCAGACGCTCTCGCCCAAGCACTACGGCGAACTGTTCAGCCAGGTGCGGCGCGTGGCCGAGGCGGTGGACAGAACCGTTTAGGAATTTGGGGGTTCGATTGCCGATTGCCGATTGCCGATTGCCGATTGCCGATTGCCGATTGCCGATTGCCGATTGCTGAGACGCGAGATGAACATTCGTAACGCCACGCCAGAAGATGCTGATGCGCTGGCCGCAATCAACGCGACGGTGCAAAGGCTGCACGCCGACGCCGAGCCAAGCATCTTCCGCCAACCGCAGCCGGGCGTATTCACACCCAAGCCGGTGGCCGAGATATTGGCAGAGCCGGGCAACACGATCCTGGTCGCGTGCAACGGCGACGAGGTTGTGGGTTACGCCTGGATCAAGCTCAACGACCGGCCGGAAAGCGTGACATCACACGCCAACCGCTGGCTGCACATAGAGCACATCGCCGTGCGGCCGGATGCGCAGGGCAAGGGCGTAGGGTCGGCGCTCATGCAGCGCGCGAAGGAGTTGGCGCGTGAACAAGGCGTCCATCAATTGACCCTCACATCGTGGTCATTCAACACCCAGGCGCATCATTTCTTCGCATCGCACGGCTTCGCGCCCTATCACATCAGCTTCCGCGCACGGGCAAATTGAGCCCTTTGTGCCGACACATCACACTACAATCGCCGCCGCTCAATGAATCCACAATCGGCAACCCAAAATCCAAAATCGCTAGGCATCGTCGGCATCGGCCTGATGGGCGCGTCCTTCGCCATGGCCCTGCGCGCCAACGGTTACGCTGGCCAGCTCATCGGCATCTCTCGCAGTGACGAGACAAAGTGCAAAGCATTGGGGCGCGGCATTGTGGACGACGCCTCAACAGACTTGAATGCTGCGAAAGACGCCGATGTGGTGGTGCTGTGCACGCCCGTGCGCTTGTTAATTGAGCAGATTGGCCAGCTCGGCACCATCTGCAAACCCGGCGCGATCCTCACCGACATGGGCAGCACCAAGACCGAGATCGTGCGGGCGATGAACGCGCTGCCGGAGTATCTGCGCGCCGTCGGCTCGCACCCGATGTGCGGCAAGGAGACCGCCGGCATAGACGTTGCCGAGGCAACGCTATATCGCGGCGCACCGTGGATTCTGACCCGCACCCAGCGCACCGACGATGAGTCATTGGCCGTGGTCAAGTCGTTGGCCGAGCGTGTCGGCGCAGTGCCGCGCGAGATCAGCGTGGAACAGCACGACGCGTTGCTCGCCTTCGCCAGCCACCTGCCGTATGCGCTCTCGACGGCTATGGTTGCGGCGACAGACCAGTTTGGGTTGAGCAACCCGGAGGTATGGCAGGTGATGGCCGGCGGCTACCGCGATACCTCGCGCGTGGCGGCCAGCGACGTGACGATGTGGCTGGACATCCTGCTCACCAATGCCGACACGATCATTGGCGCGGTGCGCGATTTTCAGTTCACGCTCGATCAACTCACCGCCTTGCTCGAACGGCGCGACGAGGCCGGGCTCAAAGCCTTTCTTGAAGGCGCGGCGAACGCAAGGCGGGCTCGATTTTAGATTTTGGATTGCGGATTTTGGATTCAATCGAAAATCCACAATCCAAAATCGAAAATGGACATCACCCTCACCCCACCCAAAACGCTCCAGGGCACCTTGCGCGTGCCGAGCGACCGCAGCATCACCGTGCGCGCTGCGCTCATCGCCAGCATCGCGCAGGGCATCAGCCGCATCCGTGAGCCGCTGGACAGCGATGACACGAACGCCGCGCTGCAATGTATGGCCGACCTGGGTGTGCAGACTGCACCCTTGAGCACAATGTGCGACCCGCTCGGTTTGCGCATCCCCGGCCTCGGCCTGCATGGGCTGAAGGGAGCGAGCGCGCCGCTGTTCTGCAATTCATCCGGAACGACCATGCGCCTGCTGGCCGGCTTCCTGGCCGGACAGCACTTCGACTCGGTGCTCGATGGCAGCGAGCAGTTGCGCAAGCGGCCGATGAAGCGCGTGACTGAGCCACTGCGGCAAATGGGCGCAGCTATTGAAGATACGAATGGCAACGCGCCGCTGAAGACCCACGCAACACGCGACACGCTCCACAGCATCACCTACGACATGCCCATCGCCAGCGCGCAAGTGAAGAGTGCATTGCTGCTGGCCGGCTTATATGCCGATGGGCCGGTGACGATTCACGAGCCTGCACCGACGCGTGACCACACCGAGCGCATGCTGCGCGCTGCGGGTGTTGTTGTGGAGATGACGCGTAACGCAAATCGCAAAACGCAAATCACGCTTCATCCGCCTTCACTTTTGCGCCCGTTGGACATGCTCGTGCCTGCTGACTTTTCGTCGGCGGCCTTCTTCATCGTGGCGGCAACCATCGTTCCACACGCGCACCTGCGCCTGGTGGAGGTGGGGCTGAACCCGACGCGCCTGGGCCTGCTGGAGGCATTGCGGACGATGGGCGCGGACATCGCGATTTCCAATCAGCACGACGAGGGGGGCGAGCCACTGGGTGATGTCGAGGTGCGCTTCGCTGAACTCGGCGCGACCGAGGTAAACGGCGCGGTGGCAGCCAGCATGATGGATGAATTCCCTGTCTTCGCCGTGGCTGCCACTCAAGCAGATGGCGTGACTGCCGTGCGCGACGCCGAAGAACTGCGGGTGAAGGAGAGCAACCGGCTGGAGGGATTCGTGGGCGAGCTACGCAAGATGGGTGCGAAGATCGAGCCGACGAGCGAAGGCTTCGTGATCGAAGGGCCGACGCGGCTCAAGGGCGCGGTGGTGGATGGCATGGGCGACCACCGCGTGGCAATGGCGCTGGCCGTGGCCGCGCTTGCCGCCGAGGGCGAGACGACCATCGTTGGGGCGGACTGCGTAGCGAAGACCTATCCCACATTCTTCAGGGATTTGGAATCGCTTTGCAAATTTTAGATTTACGATTTTCGATTGCCGATTGAAATCGAAAATCGGCAATCGAAAATCCAAAATCGAGTAATGATCGTCGGACTCATCGGCCATCCCGTTGCGCACAGCAAAAGCCCGCAGATGCAAAACGCCGCATTCGCGCAGGCCGGCCTTGTAGATTGGCGCTACAAGCTGTGGGACACGCCGCTGGAAGAGTTGCCCGCACGCATTCGCGCGGTCAGCGAGCGCGACGAGGTCGCCGGCTGCAACGTCACCATCCCACATAAGCTGGCTGTCATGCCGTATCTCAACGCGGTCAACGAACACGCGCGCGCCATCGGCGCGGTCAATACAATCATCAAGGCCCCCTCACCCAACCCTCTCCCCGGTGGGGAGAGGGCTTTAATCGGCCACAACACGGACTGGACGGGCTTCCTTGCTGATCTCGCATTTCATGACGTGAACGCGAACGTAGACACGCACGCGCTGGTGCTCGGCGCAGGCGGCAGCGCGCGGGCGATTGTGTATGCGTTGGTGTCGCAGGGCGCGCAGGTGCTGGTGTGCAACCGCACGACCGAGCGCGCGCATGCGTTGCTGGCCGGCTTGTCCAACTCACCCTACCTGCGCGAGATTCACGACAACTGCGGCGTGGTGGACTCGCCGGCCGACCCCACGTGCGAGGGGGTGAACCTGGTGGTGAATTGCACCTCGGCCGGCATGTGGCCGAATGACGAGACCACACCGTGGCCATCTGACCTGCCCTACCCCGCGACGGCGACGCTGTATGACCTGGTCTACAAGCCGCGCGTCACCCAGCTGATGCAACAAGCCGAGGCGGCCGGTGCGCGCGCCATCGGCGGCATCGGCATGCTGGCCGAGCAAGGCGCGGCCGCATTCGCGCTGTGGACAGGCGTGCCGGCACAGAGCGTGTCCGGTATCATGCGCCAGACCCTCAATCATGCTTAGGTTTCTCACCGCCGGCGAGTCGCACGGCCCGTCGCTCACCGCCATCCTCGAAGGCATGCCCGCTGGTGTGCCGCTCACCTCGGCCTACATTGACCGCGACTTGGCGCGCCGACAGCAGGGCTACGGCAGCGGCGGTCGCATGAAGATCGAGCGCGATCACGCCCGGCTGACCGGTGGCGTCGTCGCTGGCTGCACCACCGGCGGCCCGATCTCGTTCATCGTCGAGAACCTCGATTACGCCAAGTGGAAAGACCGCGACATCGCGCCGATGACCATCCCCCGCCCCGGCCATGCCGACCTGACGGGCGCGGTGAAATACGGCTACCGCGAATTGCGGCTGTCGCTGGAGCGCGCCTCGGCCCGCGAGACCACCATGCGCGTGGCCGTCGGCGCCGCCTGCCGGGCGTTGCTGGCGCAATTGGGCGTGGTCGTGGGTGGGTATGTGGTGAGCGTTGGAGACGTCTCAATTGACGATTCCAGATTGACGATTGACGATTCAATCGGCAATCGGCAATCGGCAATCGAAAATTATCAGCAGCGCTTCGAACTAGCTGAACAAAGCGACGTGCGCTGCTACGACGCGGCGACGAGCGAGCGCATGCGCGCCAAGATCCGCGCCATCATGGAGGCGAAGGACACACTGGGCGGCGTGATCGAGGTTGTCGCGCTCAACGTGCCGCCAGGGCTGGGCAGCCACGTGCACTGGGATCGCCGCTTGAGCGGGCGGCTGGCCCAGGCGGTGATGAGCATCCACGCCATGAAGGGCGTCGAGATCGGCGATGGCTTTGCCGAGACGCTGCTGCCCGGCACGCAGGCGCAAGACGAGTTGTTCGTCGAAGGCAGCCAAATCAAGCAGCGCAGCAACCACGCCGGCGGGCTGGAGGGTGGAATCACCAACGGCGCGCCGGTCGTCATCCGCGCTGCGCTCAAGCCCATCGCCACAACGTTGAACCCGCTCGACTCTGTGGACTTGGCCACGGGCGCTGCGGTAAAGACCGAATACGAGCGCAGCGACTTCTGCCAGGTGCCCCGCGCCGTGCCGATTGTCGAGGCGATGGCCTGCTTTGTGCTGGCCGACGCACTCATCGAGAAGCTGGGCGGCGATAGCATTGACGAGATGAAGCCGCGCTTTGATGCGCTGCGCCGGATGCAACTCGATCACCTGCCGATGGACGCGCAGCCGTGGCGATTCAACTATGACGCCTAGCTCCGCCCCTCTCTCCCGGGGAGAGGGACGAGTTGACGGCAACAGTCACATCGCATGGGTCGTAGTCGGCGCAGTCGGCTTGATCGTGCTTGGCTTGTTCGCCTACGGCTACGCACTCGGTGTGCCGCTGCTGCTGGACGATGTGATCCAAATTCGCTGGGTGCGCGAGCACACATGGGCGCAGATATGGAGCGCCAACCTCATCAGCTACTTTCGGCCATTGCAGTTCACGGTGTGGAAAGCGCTCACGCCGGGAGCGGCGGATATCCCGGTGCTGCACGCGGTCAATATCATCTTGCATGCTGTGTGCGGGGCGCTGGTGTTCATTGTCTTCCGGCTGCGCGCGCCATCAATCCAAACACTGCCGCAAGCGCTTGCCCCGTTCGCCGCAGGCGTGCTGTTTCTGCTCTTCCCGTTCAGTTATCAGGTCGTGTCGTGGGTCGGCTCGCTTGGCCACCCGCTGGCGCTGGCGCTCGTGCTGGCGTCGCTCGCGCCGGGGTTGATGGCGCGCGCGCGGGCATCAATGTCGTTGAAAGTCGCTTCGCTTGGGCTGGCCGTCGTTGCGCCCTTCGCGCATGAATCGGGTGTGCTCGTCGCGCCGCTGTTGACACTGTTGCTCTTGACGGACGAGTCTGACGCACGCCTCACAGCGTTGCGCTCGCGCATTGCGTTCAGCCTGCCCTATTGGCTTATCTCGTTGAGTTGTGCGGCGGTGGTCTTCGGCATGAACCGGGCCATGGGCAACCGCTCGGCGCTCGACCTGTTGGCCGAGAGCCGGCTGCAAAACGCGGCTTACTTCCTGCAAGGCTTCGCATACCCGGTCGCGCCGCTCGCAACGGCGTTGCAGCGCGCCATTCCGGCCATCAGCGATGTGCAATCGGTCTGGCTGGTGTGCTTGCCTGTTGTCGTCGCGTTGTCCATCCTGTTTTGGCGAAAGGGCGGCAGGCATCTGGTCGCTCTATCCGTTGGCTGGTATGTGGTCGGCGTTCTGCCAGCATGGCTGCTGCTCGACTTCAGCTATGTGGTGGACGGCCCGCGCCTGATGTATGAGGCCGCGCCGGGGGCAGCGCTGTTTTGGTGCATTCCCCTGGCGTTGATGTGGGCGGGCCACGCGCGCATCGTCGCGCCGATCATGGCTGGCGCGCTGAGCCTCGGCATCGCCTTTGGCAGCGCGGCCTTCTTGTCCGAACGGGCGGACATGTATCGTCAGGCTGGCGCACTCACGGCGCAACTCGCCCAAGCCATCCCACCGGACGAGACGAATACAACGGTGCTGATCAACTTCCCACAGTGGCTGGCTCCGCGCGAGAATACTTTCCCGGTCGGCCACGAGGGCGTGTCCATCATCGCGCAATACACCAGCCTGTATGACTATCTGCTCGCCAACACCGGCCGCGTGGCGTATGTCGAAACGGCCGTCGTCGAGGACGTGAAGCGGCCGTGGCGGCACAACTACGCGCCCTTTGGGCCAGTGCGCAGCCTGGAAGATTTGCAAGGCCGCATCCGCGTCGCCACGCGCACGCTATTGACCGACTATGCCGCGCCGAATGCGGTGGTGTATGACGCCGGTGGATTGACTGCACAGGGTGCAGCATTGCCCAATGCTTTCGTGGCCTTGTATGGGGAGCAACTCCTGCTGGTCGGCGCAGCCTGCTCAATAGATGGCACGACCTTGATCGCCGACCTGACCTGGCAGACCACGCAACCCATCACTCGCGAGCTGAGCACATTCGTGCACGTGCTCACGCCCGATGGGGCGCTGGCGGCGCAGACCGACGGCTTGCCGGTCGGCAATCTATCGCGTTTCACGGCGTGGCAACCCGGTGACCGCTGGCGCGAGGCGCGGCGCGTGCCGCTGCCGGTGGACGCGCGCGGCGCGTTCAGCGTGCACGCAGGCGCTTACCCTGCCGGTGGCGGCGATAGACTTGCAGCCGCGAAGCTGGATGGCCAGCGCCATCCAAACGACTCGGCGCTGGCGTGCCGCATCTCCCTTCCTTGACACCCGACACCTGACACCCGACACCTACATGAACGACACCCCCCTCATCCTAGCCGGCTTCATGGGCACGGGCAAGAGCACCGTTGGCCGCCTGTGCGCGCGGCAGCTTGGCTTTGATTTTGTGGACGCCGATGCCGAGATCGAGCGGCGCGAGGGCATGCGCATCCCGCATATTTTTGAGACGCATGGCGAGGCTTACTTCCGCGAGCGCGAGACGGCGCTGGTGGCAGAGTTGGTTCAACGGCAACGCGTCCTGATCGCCACTGGCGGCGGCATGATCGTGGACGACGCCAACCGCGCCGCACTTTTGGCTGCGGGCGTGTGCATCAACCTGGCAGCCTCGCCCGAAGCCATCGCCCAGCGCATCGGTGAGGACGCCGCCGCGCGGCGGCCGATGTTGCGCGGCGGCGAATTGCGCGAACGCATCGCCCGCTTGCTCAAGGAGCGCGCGCCAAAGTATGCCGAGCTGCACTACCGTGTTGACACGACCGACCTGACGCAGCAGGATGTGGTTGAGCGCGTGGCAGCGATTCACGCCGCCGAGCAGGCCCGCATCCCCGTGGCTGCCAGCGCCAGCTACGACATCGTGCTCGGCGACGGCGTGCTCGACCAACTCGGCTTCATGCTGGCGGGCAAGGGCTGGACACCGCCATTCGCCATCGTGTCGGATTCGATTGTGAGCTCGTATCTCGGCGGGCGCGTGCTGTTGGCGCTCAAGCGCGCCGGCATAGACGCGTTCATCCACACCATGCCGCCCGGCGAGGCAAGCAAGACGCTGGCATCGGTCGAGGCGATGTACGGCAAGTTCAGCGCGCGCGGCATGGAGCGCACCAGCCCTGTCATCGCGCTCGGCGGCGGCGTGGTGGGCGATGCGGCCGGCTTTGCCGCAGCGACGTATCTGCGCGGCGTGCCGTTCGTGCAAGTGCCCACCTCGCTGTTGGCGATGGCTGATTCGAGCATCGGCGGCAAGACCGGCGTGGATACGCCCTTTGGCAAGAATCTCGTTGGCGCGTTCAAGCAGCCCGACCTGGTGGTGATTGACACCTCGGCGCTGCTGTCATTGCCGGTGCGCGAGCTGCGCTGCGGCATGGCCGAGATCATCAAGGCCGCCCTGTTGACGGGTGGCGAGCCGTACGCGCGCTTGCGCGAGGCCATCACCCGCAAGCCAATGGCCCAGGCGCAAAGCTATGAGAGCGGTGAGGACGGCTGGGTGACGGGCGATTTGGTCAACGCGCTGGTGGACGCGATCCTGCTCAAACGCGCGGTGGTGGAGGAAGATCCATTTGAGAAGGGCCGGCGGGCGCTGCTCAACCTGGGGCACACTTTTGGTCATGGCATCGAGGCGTGGAGCCAGTTCCGGCTCAAGCACGGCGAGGCCGTGTCGCTGGGCATGGTCTGCGCATTGTGGCTGTCGCGGCAGATGGGCTTGTGCGCCGATGCGCTCGTTGAAGATGGCATCGCCATGCTGCGCGGTGTGGGGTTGCCGACGTCATTGGCCGAAGCATCGGCCTATCTCGACGACCTGCCGTTTGACGCCGACGCGATTTGGAATTACATGATGAGCGACAAGAAGAAGCGCGCCGGCAAGCTGCGCTTCGTGCTCATCCGCGCGCCAGGCGACGCGTTCGTGTGCAATGAGGTGGATGAGGTAACAGCACGAGTGGCACTGGCTCGCTTGAGCAGTGATTCGTAATCGGTAACTGGTAATTGCATATCGCCATCGCCGCCAATCAGCCAATCACGAATTACCAATTACTATTTACCCATTACCCGCAACATGGCAAACATCCTTGTCCTCCACGGCCCCAACCTCAACCTGCTCGGCTTGCGCGAGCCGGACGTGTATGGCCGCGTCACGCTCGACGACATCAATCAGCGGCTTGGGGAGCTGGCGCGCACGCGTGGCACGGAGTTGCGCATCGTCCAATCGAATCACGAGGGCGGCTTGATTGACGCCATTCACGAGGCGCGGATGTGGGCGAACGGCATCTTGATCAACCCAGGCGGCTACACCCACACCAGCGTGGCCCTGCGCGATGCTATCAGCGCCGTGGCCCTGCCGTGCGTGGAGGTGCACCTGTCCAACATCTACAAGCGCGAAGCATTTCGGCATCACTCCTTCATCTCGCCGGTGGCGCTGGGCACGGTGGCCGGCTTCGGCTGGCGCAGCTATGCGCTAGGATTGATGGCGTTGTTGGATGCGCTCAATGATTGAGTTGAGAGAACTAGGCATTCGCAAAGGCAGATCACTTGACGAATTTCATCTTGAGCATGCTTCGACAGGCTCAGCATGCCGCTTCGCGCAGACATTCTGGTCACGCGAAGCGGGCGTCCTGAGCCTGTCGAAGGACGCTTTAAAGAGATCTATCGAGGCCTGATGTCCTTCGCTGTTGAACTGTATTTCGATGAGGCCGCCGAGAAGACGCTGCGCGAGGCGTGGAAGGCCATGGCCGACGCCGGCATCAGCACGGCCTTGCTCGACGGCATACAACGCCCGCATGTGACCTTGGGCGTGAGCGACGAGATCAGCCAGACCTTCAAGAATGCGTTGGCGCTGTTTGCGAAAGAGATCGCGCAGTTCGAATTGTCCCTGTCCTCCGTCGGCGCGTTCAACACGGCCGAGGGCGTGATCTTCCTGGCGCCCACGCCGACGCGCGCGCTGCTCGACCTGCACAAACGCTTTCATGCGTTCTTCGACGAACACGCCGGCAAGAAGTGGCCGCTGTATCTGTCCGGCACTTGGGTGCCGCACTGCACCCTGGCCTTCCGGCTCACCCCCGAACAGTTGCGGCGTGGGTTCGACATCGCCGCCGAGATCAAGCTGCCGTTGACGTGCCGGATCATCGAGATCGGCTTGCTCAGCGGCGTGGGTGAGCCAGAGAAGGAACTGGTCAGCTTCCCCGTCGGCTGAGCGATCAAGCGACCATTGGTATGGATGAGGCAACGCTGATCGGCCTGGCGCAACGCGGCGACGTGAGCGCATTCAACGAACTGGTGCTGACGCATCAGGCCCAGGTCTACAACGTCGCCTACCGCATCATGGGCGACCCGGCCACCGCTGCGGATGCGACGCAGGAGGCATTTGTCTCGGCCTACACCCACATCAAGGACTATCGGGGTGGCTCGTTCAAGAGTTGGCTGTTGCGCACCGTGACCAACGCCTGTTACGACGCGCTGCGTTACGACAAACGCCGCCCAGCCGCGTCGCTGGAGGGTCTGACCGAAGGTAACGGCGACGACCCGGAAGGGGATTTCAACGACTTCATCCCATCGCGAGATGAAGGCCCGGCCGATGCCGCCGAGCGCAGCGACCTGCGCGGATTTATCGCCCGCGCGGCGTTGCAATTGCCGCCCGATCAGCGCATCACATTCGTGCTATCGGATGTGCAGGGCATGAATTACGAGGAGATCGCCGACGCGATGCGGGTGTCGCTCGGCACGGTAAAGAGCCGGCTCAGCCGCGCGCGGGCCAAGCTGCGCGATGCGCTGCTGGCGCATGAGGAACTGTTGCCCGACGAGTTTCGTCAATGAATGTGGATCGTATGACAGAAGACGAGCTGATTTCCGCGTATGTGGATGGCACATTGAGTGGGCAAGAGCGCGCCGCCTTTGAGGCGCGCGCCCAGGCCAATGCTGCCCTGCGCCGCCGAGTGGCTGCGACGCGCCTGCTAACGGCCGAGGCGCGGCAATTGCCCAATGCTGCCGTGCCGCGCAACTTCATCCTGCCGCGCGACTTTGGGCAAAAACAACCTGCGCCACAACCAAAACGCTCGCTCTTCCCGGCTTGGGTGTTTCGCATCGGCTCTGCCGCCGCGGCGTTGCTGTTCGTCTCGGCCCTGGCGGTTGAGGTGGCTCGTCCAGCCGCGTTTTCACCCAGTGCGTTGCCCTATGGCGCACCTGCCCCTGCGCCAGTAGAAGCGCCAGCGCCCGCCGCACCGCTGGCCGATGCGGCGCGCAACGCAGTGGAAGCCACAGTGACGCTGGGCGCATCGGCCGAGGGCGCAACCACGAACGTTCAGCCGATGATTGCGACGCTCGCCTTGCCCACGATAGACATGGCACAGGCGCAGACCAAGGCCGAGCCAGGCGCGGCGGTTCTATCAGCTGCTGAAGCGAGTGGTGCGGCCGAAAGCGGGTCAGCGCCCGAAACATTGCTGTTGACCGCGACGCCTGCACCCGTGCCTGCGCCGGCTGCGACCCTGCCGGAAATTGCAGCCGGGCCAGAGGTGTCGCAGCGCAGCGCCTTCACCGTGCCGGTTGTAGTAGATGGCCAAGTTGCGGCCACGCCGGAGCCTACACCCGTCACAGCGCCGTCACCACAAGCACAAGAAGCGCAAGCCGAACCGCTCATCACGCCTTTGCGCGCGCTGGCCGTGGTCGCGCTCATCACGGCGCTCGTGCTCGGCGCGTTGGGGTGGCTGCGCAAGTAACGGCTTGCCAGATAAACGCTCAAATCACGTCGCGACAGTACAATCGAACGCATGGCAGGCTTCGAACAAGGTTACGCCCTCATCGTCGGCATCGCGAACTACCCGAACGTCAGACCCCTCCCGCCAACGGTTGTCAAAGACGCCAAAGACATCGCGGCCATGTTGCAACGCCCCGACCGCGCTGGTTATCCTGCCGATCACGTCAAGCTGTTGATCAACGAGCAGGCGACAAAGCAAGGTGTATTGGACGGGTTGAAGTGGCTGGCGGATAACGCCAAGGGCGACGCGACGGCGACGTTTTACTTCAGCGGCCACGGCGCTAACCTGCCTGATGGGCCGAACAAGAGCAATTACCTCGTGACGTACGACACGGTCTTGACGGGCAAGCCAAACTACGTCAACAAAGACACAATCCTGAGCGGTGAGGAACTCACGGCGGCATTGAACAATATCCAGACGCAGAAAGTAATCGCGTTCTTAGAGGGATGTCCTTTTGACAATACTGACGACATGGCTCATTCGCTCATGTCATTTGACAATTCGCCAGATGTATCAACACACAGAAAACAAGCAGAATACTGTCAGATAATACTTGCATCATCAAAAAGCGATGAGAATTCATACATCATGCCAAAGGCAGCTAACAGCCTGTTTACGCAGTGCTTGCTAGAAGCGTTTGATGGAAAGGCAAAACATGATGGAGATGGCATGATCAGGATTCTCGATATTGTGTCCTATGTGTGTAATGAGGTGCCAAAGCGTCAGAGCAAACAACACCCAACTATCAAGACAATTGGTCCCTGCGTCAATTTCGCTGTGTCTTCGTACGTGGACGGATTTGATCAAACACCGAACCAGCACACGTCGTACTTTGAATCTTTAGACCAAGTTCAATTAAGAGACTTGCTCGTGGAACGAATGAGTTTTGAAGAGATAAGAATTTTAAGTAAAGACATTGAGGCTGAAATCTTTCGAAGCACAAGTCGTCACGAAACGATTGAGATTGGACAAGGAACTCAATCTGCACGGGCAAAGTCCTCTGTTGCACAAATGCTGATAGCTCATCTTGATAGACGGAAGTTGCTGGTTTATCTGATAAACGAACTGAATAGAAGGTTTCCAGAAGATATGTCTATGGATACGCAAAAACTCAATTCTGCAAGCGAAGTAGCACTTCGGGACTTCATCGCCGAACATTACACCTTGCAGCAAATGGAGGTGCTATGTGTCAATGTGGCAGCCCGAATTGAGCAAGGTACAGAACGCAGATTCATTCTTGACCTTGATACGTTAGGTGTCACACACAGTGGGAGATTACTAGCCGCTCAAATACTTGTGGAACATCTAAACAGGCGTTACTTGACTAGCTATCTTGTCGATGTATTGCGTGATGAGTTTCCTGACGAAGTGCCTGGCGCGTGACCAAACTAGAGATAAAAACGATTCAGAGTGTTGTAATTCACTACTCCACGAAATTATGACAGTTCCGCAAAGGCGAATCGCACCATTACAATCCCTCATATGTTAGGCTTCGAACAAGGTTACGCCCTCATCGTCGGCATCGCGAACTACCCGAACGTCAGCCCGCTCCCACCAACCGTGCTAAAAGACGCGCGCGACATCGCGGCCATGCTGCAACGACCCGACCGCGCCGGCTACCCAAGCGATCAAGTCAAGCTGTTGCTCAACGAGCAGGCCACCAAGCAAGGCGTGTTGGATGGGTTGAAGTGGCTGGCGGATAGCGCCAAAGGCGATGCGACAGCCACATTTTATTTCAGTGGCCACGGGGCCAATCTACCGGATGGGCCGAACAAGGGCAATTACTTGGTGACGTATGACACAGTCTTGACGGGCAAGCCCAACTACGTCAAGCACAATACCATCCTCAGCAGCAATGAGTTGACGGCCGCGCTGAACGCCATTCAGACGCAAAAGATGATCACCCTCCTGGATGCGTGCCACTCCGGCGGCACAGGCGCGACGAAAGACGGATTAGGGGTGGAAGAACCGGCGCTCAAAACGCTGGACGCCTCAGCCTACGAGCAGTTGAAGCAGGGTTCGGGCCGCATCATCTTCGCCTCGTCAAAGACCGATGAAGTCTCGTTCGTCATGCCCGGCGCGGCCAATAGCCTGTTCACCGAGTGCATGCTGGAGGCGCTGGACGGCAAAGCCAAGACCGACGGCGACGGCACGATTCGCATCTTCGACGTCGTGTCGTATGTGTTCACGAACGTGAGCCAGCGCCAGCCGAAACAGCACCCGATCTTCAAGGTCAACGACCTCGACGCCAACTTCCCAATGGCGCTGTATCGCGGCGGCGAGAAGGCGCTGGCGATTGGCACTGCGTCAACAACCGCGGCCGACCTGCGCGCGCTCGTCCCTAACGTCAAACCCATGTTAGATGTCACAAACGAAGTAGCACTACGAGATTTTCTCGCCGAACGATTCGTGCCCGACGAACTTGAGACCTTGTGCACCGATGTGGCTAAGGAGATCACAAATGGCACTGGAAAGCCAACTCGGCTTAGTCTTGCCACGTTCGGCGCGCACAACAAGGGATTGGAACTGGCGGCACAGCTCATGGTTCAATATCTCAATCGGCGAAGTCAATTGCCTTACCTAGTTAAGGTGTTGCACACGAAGTTTCCCAGTGAGGTGCCGGCCAGTTAGCGACTGAATGTCACGCGCCTCATGACCGCTGCTTCTGCTCAGCCTTTGCCGCGCGGCCTGCGCGGCTACTCCGTCCTCCTCCGCCGCAATCGCGATGTGCGCATGCTCTGGCTGGGCCAGCTCGTGTCTTACATCGGCGATTGGTTCAACACGGTGGCGCTGTTGGGTCTGCTGGTCGAGCTGACCGGCAGCCCGGCTGCGGGCAACCTCGTCACTGTGGCGCAAATCCTGCCCTCGGCTATCGCTGGGTTGTTTATCAGCGGCGCTGCCGCCGATCGCTTCAATCGCAAAACCATCATGATTGCCGCCGACATCGCGCGCGGCGTGATCGCGTTGAGCTACTTGTTTGTGCGCTCGCCGGAGTTGGTGTGGCTGGGCTATGCAGCCACGGTCGGCTTGTCGCTCGGCGCGTCGTTCTTCAACCCGGCCTCATCGGCCGCCATGCCCAACCTGACCACGCGTGAGGAGTTGCCCATCGCCAACACGCTCGGCCAGTCCACCTTTGCCAGCATGCTGTTCGTCGGCGCGCTCATCGGCGGGGTGGTGGCGCAGGTGTTCGGGCGTGAAGTGGCATTCGTGCTCAACGCGCTGTCGTTTTTTCTGTCGGCGTTCTTCATCTCGCAGGCGCGTGGCCGCTTTAACGCCACGCCCGACACGCAGGTGGTGAAGGGCGCGAGCGCGTTGCGGGTGCTGGGCGAGGGCTTCTTGTATCTGCGCGAGAACAGCAAGGCGCGCGCCTATGTGCTGGTCAAGCTGGCCTGGTCGTGGATCTTCGGGGCGATGGGGTTGTATAGCGTGTATGCCCTCACCATATATAAAGTCGGTGACATCGGCACATCGTGGCTGTTTGCGGCGCGCGGCTTGGGCGCATTCATCAGCCCAATCATCGTCGGCACGCTCATCCCGCTGACACAGACCGACCGGCTGAAGAACGTCATTCGCCTCGGATTGGTCATCAGCGTGATCGGCTATTTCGTCTTCGCGCTCAGCGGCACGATGGCCGTTGGCGCAGCCGGCGCGTTCACCGGCCACTTCGGCGGCGCGATGGTGTGGACGTTCAGCATCCTCATCCTGCAAGCGACTACGCCCGACCGCTTGCGCGGCCGCGTGCTGGCGCTTGATGGTGTGGCGCAGTCGCTGGTGATCGCCATCGCCAATCTAATCGCGGGTGCGATTGCCGTCGCGGTTGCGCCGCAGGCCGGCGCGTTAGCCGTCGTTGCCATGGGCGGCGTCGGCGCATTGCTCTGGATAATTGGCACATGGAAGTCGTGATGCCCAAGGTGGGCCTGACCATGACGGAGGGCGCCATCGCCCAATGGCACAAGCGCGAAGGCGACTTCGTGCGCAAGGGTGAACTGCTGTTTACCTTCGAGACGGAGAAATCCACGCTCGAATACGAGTCGCCCGAGGAAGGCGCGTTGACGCAAATCCTGATCCCCATCGGCCAGACGGTCGCGTGCTTCACGCCGGTGGCCGTCATCGGGGATCAGGGATCAGGGGTCAGGGGCCAGGAGTCAGATCAGCAGACCAATCAATCAATAACTCCCATGATCCCCGTTCCGATCCCCGGAACGAGGAACGGGATCGGGGACATCAATCGCCCGCCCATCTCGCCGCGCGCGCGGATGAAGGCGCGTGAGCTTGGCGTGGACATATCGCAGATCACCGGCAGCGGCCCTGATGGCGCCATCCGTGAGCGTGACATCCAGGCGCAAAGCGCAAAACGCAAGGCGCACAGCGCAAAGGCGACGCCGGTGGCGCAACGGCTGGCGGCTGAATTGGGCCTTGATCTATCCACCGTTGCAGGCACCGGCCCCGATGGCAAGATCACGCGCGAGGATGTGGAGCGCGTGGCCAGACACCAGACGCCAGAGTCCAGAGTCCAGACCACAGAGCAGGCCGCGCAATCGCCAATCACTCCCACAGGGACGTTCCGCAATCACCCATCACTCTCCCCTGCTCGGCGCGTGACGGCCCAGCGCATGGCGGCCAACGCGCAAGCCGCCCCGCATGTGACGCTGCACACCGAGGCCGACGCGACCGAATTAGCCAGCGCGCGCAGTCAGCTCAACGCCGAGCTGGGTGAGAAGATCAGCTACAACGCGCTATTGGTCGCGATCTGCGCCCGGGCGTTAAAGGAACAGCCCGCGCTGAACGCAAGTTGGATTGATGAGACGCAAGACGCAAGACGCGATACGCAAAGCGCTGCCGGTGTCGCGCTCCACAATCACATTCACATCGGCCTGGCCGTGGACACGCCGCGCGGGCTGTTCGTGCCGGTGCTGAAGGATGCCGGCGCAAAGCCGCTGGCGCAGATTCACGCCGAGTTGACTGATCTGGTCAATCGCACGCTCGAAGGCCAGGCGCGGCCCGACGAGCTCGGTGGCGGGACGTTCACCATCACCAATCTCGGCATGTTCGAGGTGGATGGCTTTACGCCCATCATCAATTTGCCCGAAGCGGCGATCCTGGGCGTGGGGCGCATCGTCTCCAAGCCGGTCGCGCGCGGCGAACAAATCGTGGTGCGGCAGATGATGACGCTCAGCCTCAGCTTCGATCATCGCGTCGTGGACGGCGCACCGGCCGCCAGATTCTTGCAGCGCATCAAGCAGTTGATCGAGCGACCGTTTGCGCTGATGATCTGACTCACAGACCACTGCTCACTGCTCACTCATCAACGCCGCCTAGACTGCCGTCACGTTTGTTAACGGAGTTGGGTTGTGGCAAAAGTGCTTGTGGTTGGGGCAGGTGTGGGCGGCGCGACAGTTGCCGCCTTGTTGGCAAAGGCGGGGCATGACGTAACCGTGCTCGAAGCGCACGTATATGCCGGCGGGTGCGCGGGCACGTTTTATCACCAGAAATATCGCTTCGACGCCGGGGCCACATTGGCCGGCGGGTTTCATCCCGGCGGCCCGCACGACCTGGTTGGCAAGCTGCTTGGCATTGACTGGGATGTGACGCCGGTCAACCCGGCCTGGCAGGTGCTGCTGCCCGACCGAGCCATCACTCAATATGGCGACCTTGATCGCTGGCACGCCGAAACCGAGCGCGCCTTTGCCCAGTCACCCCAAAAGCAACGCATTCTCAAGTTCTTCCAGGATAGTGAGCGCATCAGCGATGTGGTGTGGGACTTCGCCTCACGCCGGCCGGCCTGGCCGCCATCGGGCATCGGCGATTTGTTTCGCACCGCCGCCGCGCTGCGGCCGAAAACGCTGGTCACCCTGCCCCACCTGTTCGAGACGATGGGTGCTTGGGCGCGGCGCAGCGGCGTGACCGACAAGGCGGCCCTGACCTTTTTGGACGCGCAATTGCTCATCAGCGCCCAGACCACAGCCAACAACGCCAGCGCGCTCTTTGGCGCAGCCGCAACGGATTTGCCGCGCAAGGGCGTCACCCATCCACACGGCGGCATCGGCGGGATCAGCGCGCAATTGGTCGAAGCGATCCGAAAGTTCGGCGGGCAGGTGCTGTTCCGGCAAGAGGTGACGCGCTTTGAGACGAGGGATGGCCGCATCGTGGCCGCACACACCAACAAGGGTCTGCGGGTGGCGTGTGACCTATGCATCGCCAACCTCACGCCGTGGGACATGGCGCGCTTGCTGGGCGAGGCATGCCCGCCCAAACTCAAGCATGAGACACACACCCGCCCGGACGAGTGGGGTGCATTCACGTTGTATCTCGGCGTCGCAGATGAGATTGCAGGTGACAGATTGCAGATTGCAGATTCGAATCTGCAATCTGCAATCTGTAATTCGCAACCAGACCACATCCAAGTCGTCGGCTCGTACGATCAGCCGCTGGGCGAAACGAACTCGATCTTCATGTCGTTCTCGTCGCCGGGTGATGCGACGCGCGCGCCGGCCGGCCACCGCGCGTTGACGATTAGCACACACACCCGCGCCGCGGATTGGTGGCGCTTGCGCGAGCAGCCGGGCGGCCAGTGTGAATACGATGATCGGGTCAACGAGTACAGCGAACGGATGCTCGATCAGGCCGAGAAAGCCGTGCCGGGCTTGCGCCAACGCATTCGCTTGCAACTCCCGGGCACGCCCGTCACATTCAAGTTCTATACGCGGCGGCATCGCGGCGGCGTGGGCGGCTTTCCGTTCACCAGTCTGTTTCATGCGCGCGGGCCATGGACGGGCATGCGCAACGCATGGCTGGTGGGCGATTCGATCTTCCCCGGCCAGAGCACGGCCGGCGTGACGATGGGCGCGTTGCGCGTGGCCGACGAGGTGTTGCGCGCGTGAAGCAACACTGCCGGCTACGGGTCTGCCTTGTTCAATCCTGCGAATTTCAAAATCAGTCGTGCGCTGCGCTCGTAGGTGAAATACGACCACACCCAACTGATAAAAACAACTGCGCGGTTGCGAAAGCCAATCAGAAAGAGCAAGTGCAAAAATAGCCACATGCTCCAGGCCAGAAATCCGGTGAACTTCCAGCCATTGGGAAATTGCGCGACGGCGGCGCTGCGGCCGATGGTCGCCATGAAGCCGGGGTCTGTGTAGATCAGGGTCTCGGTCGCTTCGTTGCGGATGAGGCGCTGAATCTGCCCAGCAACGTGTTTGCCGCCTTGCAACGCTGCCTGGGCCAACTGCGGATGCGGTGCGCCATCGAGATTCTTGCCCAACGCCAAATCGCCGATGACAAACGCATACGGCTTGCCGGGGAGGCTCTGATCGGGGTTGACGACCACGCGCCCGCCGCGCCCCAACTCAACACCGAGCTGCGCGCCGAGTGGGTTGGCCTTCACGCCCGCGCCCCAAATCACCGTGTGCGCGGGAATCACCTCACCCGTCTTCAAATGCACAGCGTCGCATGTCACTTGGCTGACAGCCGTGTTCAAGCGCACATCCACGCCGCGCTGTTGCAGCACGCGCAGGGCGTTTTGTTGCAATGACGCATCGAACGGTGCAAGCAAGCGATCTGCGGCCTCGACCAGAATGACCCTTGCCCGCGACACATTCAGCCGTGGGAAGTCCTTGACCAGCACGCGGCTGAACCATTCGGTCAGTGCGCCGGCCATCTCCACGCCAGTCGGCCCGCCGCCAGCGACGACGAAGTTGAGCGCGCCTGCGTCAATCAACGACGGATCGGCATCGCACATTTCAAACTGGCGCATGATGTGGCTGCGCAGCACCACGGCTTCCTCGATGCTCTTCAGGCCAAACGTATGCTCGGCCACGCCGGGGATGCCAAAGTCATTTGTCACCGCGCCCGCCGCCACGATGAGATAGTCAAACGGAATTGGCTCGCAGCAATCCACCAGCAGCGTCTTGTCATCCCAGTTCACGCCCAGCACATTCGCCAGACGGAAGGAGGCGTTGGGCTGGTTGTGGAACAAGCCGCGGACGGACGTGGCGATGGCCTCGCTATCCAACGCCGCCGTTGCCACCTGATACAGCAGCGGCTGGAAAGTGTGATAGTTGCGGCCGTCCACGATCAGCACATCCACCGGCGCGTCATGCAAATGCTTCGCAGCCCGCAACCCGCCGAAGCCCGCGCCCACGATCACCACACGAGGTTTGCCTGCCATGATTGCGGGGATTGTCCCATCACGATCACAGAGCAGCGTTAGTGCCGGGGTGAAACACTCAACGCAGCGCGCCTTCGATGCACGGTTTCAGGCGTTCAATAGCGGCAGCAATCCACGGGCCGTCGCGATTGGAGGCGACCTTGAACCACAAGCGCCGTTGCGCTGGCCACAGCGTGACCTCCAGCGTGCCTTTGTCTTTGCCGCGCTTGAGGTGCCAATGCACACAGCCGGGATAGGCCACCAATCCACCTTTGAGGGTGACGCGCAACCCGGCCTCTTCGCAACATCTCTCGACGATAACGGCAGCCCGATTCAGGCCGGCGCCCGCACCAACATGAAGTTCATACTCGGCCACGCGGCTGAGTGTATCGTGGAGAGAGCACGGGTTGTTTCAGTCCGCTGATGAGATTGGGTAAATCATGGGGGACACAGCTGGCAACGCGCTTATGAGTTTGGAAGAATTATTTGCGACACAGTCCGCGCAGCGGACTTTCCAATGAGAGGCGTCGGCTTTGAGCCGATGCCGTGCCATGGCTGCCGCGAGGTGCCGTGGGTAGCAAGTCACGTTAAGGTATATCGCAGAAGCGATCACTTCAGCATCTCATCACTCGCCATTCGCCCATCAGCTACGCATCGCTTGAAGATGGCAATCGTCTCGGCCACTGCTTCGGCAAACGGCGTCCGCGGCACGCCACCGACTGGCGCAAGCAGCCGCTCCAGCGGCGCGCCGTCCATCTCCTCCGGGAAAGGCAACTGCTTGTCGTCGAACGTCACCTTGCCGCGCATGCTCGGCGCGGCCTGCTCGATGGCGCCGACCACATCGGCCATGCTCAGCACTGCGCCGGGCGTGTTGTAAACCTCGGCCCCCTCAAACGGCACAGTCGCGCAGGCGATGAACGTCCTGGCCGTGTCGTCGGCATATTCGTAATCGGCCCGGCCGCCGTAGGGGATGTGATACGGCTGGCCGACCGCGGCGGCAAACATGGCCTTGGTCGGCGCGCTGGTCAGGCCCTGGTCGCGCCCCGGCCCGAACACCACATACGGTCGCAGGCCGACCGACGACACCTTGTTCTCCTTCCAATACACCCGCGCCGTGCCCTCGTTGGCCAGCTTGTAGACGCCATACAGCGTGGCCGGGTGACCGGACGCATCGTGTTGCACCGGCTGGCCCGGCTTGGCGTCGTCCACATCGTAGACTGCTGCACTGCTGGCGTAGGCGATGCGCTTCGTGCGGCCCTCACGCCGCTTGGCGCTCTCGAAAACGTTGACCGTGCCGACGACGTTGACCTGCGCGCCGAGCACCGGGTTGGCCCGGCAGAATGGCACTTGCAGGCCAGCCAGGTGAATCACGTGTGTGACGTCGTGCTCGTTCATTACCTTGTCCACCTGGGCAAAGTCGGTGATGTCGCCCTGCGCGAACGACACTTGCGCCAGTTCGTCCGGCGTCATGATGAGCTTGAGCCGGCGCACGTCTTTGCCCAAATCGAACACGACTGTGCGCGCGCCGCTTTTGATGAGATTGCGAACCGTCCACGCGCCGATGCAGCCCAGCGCGCCTGTGACGAGGAAGGTGTTGTCAGCCATGTTAGCCATGAGGCTTTGAGTATGGCAGAACATGAATGAGAGGGGGTAGACTCGCCCCGCGCATGAACCAGCCGCCGCCTACGCCGCTCATCGTCCTCTCGCACTACCAAGCTCAACCGCTGCTGAATGCGCGCACATCGGGCCAAGCAGCGATGCACATCTCGCTTGACCTCAATCTCACTCAAAGCGATGTAACACTGAGCGCAGATGGCGTGACCTTGCCCGACGGCCAACGCCTGCCCTGGTCAACGATTGAACCCATCGCCGCGTCTGAGAATGGTTGCTTCCACATCACGGACAACGCAGCGACAAAAATCCAGGCTTATTCCGAGCAGACCGACCGCACCTACTCGCTCTACCCTACCCGGCTCGCGCCGACCATGCTCGTGTCCGGTCTGCCCATGCACCGCATCAAGGACACCGACCCGCACCACGACACGCTGGCCAAGATCAAAGCCGCGGCACTGACGCGTGGCCGGACGCTGGACACCTGCACTGGCCTGGGCTACACCGCTATCGAGGCGGCCAAGGTCGCCGACGAGGTCATCACGATCGAACTCGATCCGGCCGCGCAAGACATCTGTCGCGCCAACCCGTGGTCGCAGGCACTGTTCGACAACCCGAAGATCAAGCAGATCATCGGCGACAGCTACGACGAGGTGGCTCACTTTGACGACGCGGCGTTCGCGCGCATCATCCACGACCCGCCGACGTTCGCCTTGGGCGGCGATCTATATTCGGGCGATTTCTACGCCAAACTGTTTCGCATCCTCAAGCCGGGTGGCCGGCTGTTCCACTACATCGGCGACTTGAACAGCGCCTCTGGCAGCCGCGTGTCGCGCGGCGCAGCCGAACGGCTCAAGCGCGCTGGCTTTCGCCAAGTCACGCCCCGGCCGGAGGCGTTCGGCCTGGTGGCATCAAAGTAGTATGCCGCTGCCATTGCTTTCTACACTCATTCGCACACTCGTCCTGATTGCGCTGACGATGCTGGCCGGCGGCTTTGCCTTCAACCTGCTGGTCTTGCGCGGCAAGGCCACGGCCGGGCTGCGCGCGGCGACACAGACGCGCCGCCGCGCATGGTTGACGCTGTGGTTGGCCGCGACCGCCGCTGCGCTCATCCTCGACACTGTCACTCGACTTGAGGATCAGCCAACCCTGCGCCTCGTGCTGCTTGGCACGCGCATCGCCGCGCTGGCGTTGTTGCTGGCCAGCTTGCGCGGGAACTGGAGCGAATCGCCCACCACCATCGGCCTGTGCGGCTTGCTCTTGCTGACGCAGAGCCTGAGCGGACATCCAGCCCAGCAAGCCGACTGGGTGCTGCCTGTATTGACCGACTGGCTGCACATCACGTTTGTAGCGATCTGGCTGGGCGGCGTGGGCTATCTCGCTGCGGTCGTCGCGCCGCAGGTGCTGGTCCAACGCTCGTTGGTGAAGGAACTCGGCGCAGCCATCGAGAAGTTCTCGCCGCTGGCGATCTCGTGCGTGCTGGTCATCGCGCTCACCGGCATCGTGCAGAGCGCCAGCTTCGTCGGCAGCCTCGACGCGCTGTTCAACACCGCCTATGGCCGGGCCTTGCTGATCAAACTCGTCGTCTTTTTGGGATTGATCGGGTTCGGCGCGTTTCACCAATTCGTCATCGGCCCACAGATGAATGCGTGGCGGGCGAAAGCGGAATCACAGGAACAGGCCGCCGCGCGATTCCGCGTGAGCATCGTCGTCGAATCGGCCATCAGCCTGATCACCCTGGCCGCGGCCGCAGCCATGACCGTGCTGCCGCTGGCCGCAACCGAGTGAACACACAACCATGAACACAAACAACGCAGTCCGGCACATCGTGGCGTGGCGTTTCCACGATGGCACGACGCAGGCGCAGATCGAGCAATTCACCGCCGCCTTTCGCGCGCTGCAAGTTGCTATCCCTGGCATCATCGGCTTCGAGCATGGCGCGAACAACAGCCCCGAGAATTTGCATCGCGGCCTGACGCACATTTATCTTTTGACGTTCGAGAGCGTTGCTGCGCGGGATGCCTATCTGCCGCACCCAGAGCACAAACGCTTCGGCGAGACGATTCGCGTGATGGGCATCGTGGCCGAGGTGCTGGTGTTGGATTACGCGCCGCAGGCGTAAACCTCAAGATTATGAAAACGATAGCCCTGATCTCTTGCGTCAGCAAAAAGAAGTCGTGCGTGACAAGAGCCGAAGACCTTTACAACAGCCCGTTGTTTATGGGCAACCTGCGGTGTGCAAGGCAACGACAGCCGGATCGCATTTTTATCCTGTCGGCCAAATATGGTCTGCTTGATCTCGATACGTTCATAGAACCTTATGACCTGACCCTGAATCGCTTTTCTGTCGCTGAGCTCAAGGACTGGTCCGAACGAGTTTTGAGTGATCTTGCGGTGAAGACCGATTTGCAACAAGACCTTTTTGTTTTCTATGCAGGAGAACGCTATCGCAAGTTTCTCTTGGCTCGTATCACATCGTATGAGATTCCACACCAGGGTCTTTCCATCGGCAAACAACTTCAGCAAGTGGCGAAGTGCAAATGAGCGAAATATGCGAAAGAGTGCATCAACAGTGCACTCGGTTGCCGCGATTCACGTTTCCTTTCGACGTGAATGGCTTGCCACGCAACGGCATCTACATACTGTTTGAAGCTGGCGAAACGGCTCACGGCACAGACAGAATTGTCCGAGTTGGCACGCACACTGGTCAAAATCAGCTTCGGTCAAGGTTGCGACAACATTTCGTAAAAGAGAACAAGGATCGAAGCATCTTCCGTAAGAACATAGGCCGATCACTCCTCAACAAAGAACAGGATCTCTATTTGTCGGAATGGGAAATTGACCTTACGACGAGGAAGGCAAAACAAGAATTCGCCTCACGTATTGATCCGGTAAAGCAGCGCAGCATCGAACGGCGCGTCAGCGACTATGTGCGAAACAACCTCACGTTTGTCGTCTTTCGGGTTGATGACAAAGTCGAGCGGCTCTACTGGGAATCAAGGTTGATCTCAACGCTGTCCCGTTGTGATGACTGCCGACCATCCGGGAATTGGCTTGGTCAGTTCTCGCCGAAGCACCAGATCCGTGACAGCGGTCTGTGGCTAGTCAATGAGCTATACAAGGAAGCGCTCACACAAGAAGATATGGCCCGCCTTGAATCAAGGTTAATCCATACCAACGCATAAAATACGCGCACATGTCCACCTTCAACAACTACATCGCCGGCGAGTGGGTTGATTCCGCCGACGGCAAGACCATCGAGAACACCAACCCGGCCACCGGCGAAGTCATCGGCCATTTTGCTTCAGCAACAGCCGACGACACCAAGCGCGCCATCGCGGCCGCAAAAGACGCGCTGACCAAGTGGGGCAATTTGCCCGGCCCCAACCGCGGCGCGATCCTCGACAAGGCCAGTCAGATCATCGCCGCGCGGGCGGACGAATTGGCCGAGACGCTGACGCGCGAGGAGGGCAAGACGCTGGCCGAGGCGACCGGCGAAGTGGCTCGCGCCCGCGACCTGTTCAAGTATTACGCCGGTGAGGGCTTCCGCGCCGGCGTAATAC
>Ga0224722_1000296_pt1 | contig 29187 bp, 31 predicted proteins | sample Balambano_FR1_Me_FD_161646 | JGI IMG/M metagenome (GOLD analysis project Ga0224722, IMG submission 161646) | Freshwater sediment microbial communities from Lake Towuti, South Sulawesi, Indonesia - Balambano_FR1_MetaG | ecosystem: Environmental > Aquatic > Freshwater > Lake > Sediment | place... | reverse complement strand
GTTGCCATCGACAATTAGCAAACAGCCGTCCACCATGCCCAGCACCCGCTCAACCTCGCCGCCAAAGTCCGCGTGTCCAGGAGTATCGACAATATTAATGAGTGTATCTCTGTAGCGAACGGCAGTATTTTTTGACAAGATAGTAATGCCCCGTTCTCGCTCCAGGTCATTTGAGTCCATCACGCAGTCGGGAACATCCTCACCTTCTCGGAATGTGCCTGCTTGCTTCAAAAGAGCATCTACAAGGGTGGTTTTGCCGTGATCAACGTGGGCAATGATAGCAACATTGCGAATGGGCAGAGTCATAAGAACCGTTCCAGCGATGGATAAAGGGTAGAAAGACTGCTTCTTAAGAAATGCTTTTGGTTTAGAACTTACATCTTTTGGTAAAGAAGCCTCAACAATTCTATCCTAGCTGTTTACAGAACGGGGAGGCGACTTCTTTAAAGTCCCAAGGGCAAGATAACCGTAAATGTTGTGCCGCTTCCAGGAATTGATTGGAGCGTCAAATCACCCCCATGTTTTTCGACGATAATCTGTCGGGCGATTGCCAAGCCAAACCCAGTTCCTTTACCCACAGGCTTCGTTGTGAAAAAGGTTTCAAAGATTTTGGTTTGAATTTCAGGTGCAATGCCAGTCCCATTATCTCGAAACAAAATTTCTACATAATCACTGGTGAATTTCAGGTTGGTGGGTGCTGAACCACGAGGTATTAATCTGGTAGTGATCTCGATTTGGGGCTTCCATGTTGCATCCGAGTTTGTTTCTATTCGCTCTGTCAAAGCATCGATCGCATTTGCGATCAAATTGGTAAACACTTGGCTGACTTGTCCAGAAAAACAATTTACGTGAGGCAACTGCCCGTAAGATTTAACGATCGCAATTCCGTTCTTAATTCGACTATTGAGAATCAGCAGCGTGTTATCTAGGCACTCATGAATATCCAATGGACGTTTGATGGCTTCATTCATGTGAGAAAAGCTGCGGAGAGCTAGGACAATTTTGCGAAGGCGATCAGACCCGATTTGCATACTCGCTACGACCTTTGGCAAATCCTGCATTAAGAAATCAATTCCCAGTTCTTCTTTTAGCCGTTCAGTTTTGGCATTGGGAAACTCTCTTTCATAAGCTTGCAGCACTTTAATCAGGTCTTCACTGTACGTAGATAAATAATCTAAGTTGCCACAAATAAAGTTAACTGGATTAAGAATCTCATGGGCTACTCCCGTGACCAACTCACCCAAACTTGCCATTTTTTCAGTTTGTAATAGTTTGGATTGAGTTTGTTGGTGCAGTAGCTTTGTGGTGAGTTCATGAACTTGCATATGAGCTAAGAGAAGGTGATGCACATCTAGTAATTTTTCATTCCCCTGCTCAAGTTGAACAATGATAGGTTCAAAAAGTAGTTCCGGCGATCGAGCGAGAGTGTGTTGGATTGCATCAGCAATTTTGGTTTGTGCTGGTAAAATTAAGATTTCTCTTTGTACGTGGTCGTAAAGCAAGTGAATTGCCCGCTTTAAGAACAGTTCAGGTCCATATCGACAGCTTAAAACTTCGAGAAATTGACGACGGGAAAGCATTCCCAAAAATGCTCCATCCTGCCTGAGAATGACTCCCGGTAAAACTATATTTTCTTCAAAAATTCGTGACAGTTCGATACTAAATTGGCTGCTATCAACTTCACATTGATAGAGCATCAAGTCCTGTATGGTTGAATCAATGTGAAGAGGCTGCTCTACAAATCTAATAGGGGTTGTTTGAGTTGTTAGAAGTTGCATAGTCAGAAGTTTAGGAAGCAAGATGGGGATCACACCTCATCCTTGATGTTCTCAGAAAAGAATCAGGGGTATTTGGGCAATAGTTGTACCCTTGATGCCCTTAACCATAAGTTAACCAGGGGCTATTGCTCTTTACCTATATTGAACTCTTATCACTAGGAATGGACACCGTAAAACACGCAGAACTCAAGGTCTTGTATTGTGATGATTCTGTGTACCCCATTGAATTTTTGTGCCATGGGCATCTTGCTTATCCGGCCGCTTGAGACACTCACCCCATAAGCTAATTAATCTGGCGCCTCAGCGGTGTTATAGCTTTGGTCAGAACGCTTAGGACAAGGCGAATTGCTGAAAAGCCGATTCTGAGTAGGCGTTCTGACTCGCCTCTACCACGTTACACATGGCAACGGCTATAATTTGAGATGGCCCAAATGCAGGCCGGATAATGAAGACGGCAAAAATTAGGCTCTGGAGTAAACACAGTTGAGCCTGTTTTATTCCCGGAAGTGGAAACGATGCGAGAAAAGATCTTTCGCGATCGGCTGCAAAGTGGCTACTACAGTCGATCGGCTTGATGTCCTCCTGATTCTCCATAGACTTCTATAAAAAAATTATGGAAGTTTCGGTGTTTTCTCTCATCCTGATTTTTCTGGCTACCAATTAGGTTAGATGCAGGTTTCACCTTGTAGACAAATTAAGCTAAATTAGCTCAATGTTTACAGAGTTTTTGCAATCAAGCTAAGTAATAGATCTGGTTGCTAATTACTAACAAGATGGTGATGTAATGGAATGCCATCCGGTGTGAGGGGGGTAGCACCTCAAGTTTAAGTATGGAATTTGACCAACTTGAATACCTTGCAGTTTGCAAGCGATCGCCAGGGACTGTCTAACCCTGGTCAGTTTCGTGCGCCCCATCGTTCAGTCAATCTCATTTTTGAAGGACACACAGTATGATTAAAGCTTTGTCTAGCGTTGTTGTTGGTGCTTCCCTCGTAGCCGCAGTGGCTGGTGTTGCCCATGCTAAACCCATGCCTGCCAATCAGTTCCACTGGAGTTCTGAAATTCAGAACGGCAGCTTTCTGTACAATGGCAAGTCTTATAACTTGCAAGGGAAAGCCAGTCCTGAAGCAGAAGCATTTATGGCCAACTGCCCCGCTCAAGAAGTTCGTGTCCGTGGATTTTTAACGACTCAAGGCAAGGAAGATTACAGCAAAGCCGAATACTTGTGCGGCAAGCTCAGCGTGGGTGGTGATACTCCCGTTGCCTACAACGCCGTGGCGAAGTCAAGGTATTTGGCCCCATCTACATGACTCAAAGAAATAACGTGCTGCCAGAATGTCAGCCTTATAGCAGTAGTGGCAACCGGGTTTGGAACAATTGTGGCATGTTGGTTCCCAACGATCGCACCGCTACGGTGTTGATTGGTGATGGCCGTAATGCGGGGCAAGAACTGGAAACCGCTCGTTATGGTTCTGGGATTGAAACCGTGAGACCTATTCTGTTTCCGGAAGTTGAAGTGTTGCGTGAGAGCATTTTCCGGGAGCGGGTGGCGGCTGGTTATTACAAGCAATAACGTCAACAGCATCCACTCACTGGTTTCGCTCTGCTCCAAGACAGGCATGGTGCGATGGAGCCAATATGGGTTCCGTCGCTTTTTTTATGGTTTTACGGACTATTGTGCCAGGTGCCGTGAAACCCGATCGGGATAATGTGCGGTAAGGCCAAACGACAAACGGGGTCAGCATCCAGTCGATCGCTATCAAATATCCACAACTCGCTGTGATCGCGACCCCCGTCGTAGACAACCGTCAAAATCCACCCTTGCTCGGACTGGTTCGCATCCGGGGCGTAGATTGGCTCCGTAGGATAGCGAGCGGTGCCTAAATTGGCTTCGGTTAAGGTGCCGGTTTGGTGATCAAATCGAGCGATCGTATTAAATAGCTCAGTTCGCAACTGGCTAGCTGGCCGATGGACTGACAAGTAGGTGTAGCGGAACGGTTGCCCCACATCTTGGGGACGGCTAACCGGAAACTCACAACTGCGATCGAGGACTTGCTGCATAGATACGACTCGCCCCGATCGCGGATCAAGGCACAACCTCCAAAGTGTTGCCACTGCTAACGTTTGAATTTGCCCAACCGCCACTTCTTTCAAGCGTTGGTTAGTTTGAAAGTCAGGATAGCGGGCAATCTCAAGGTGAATCAAGCCATCGGCATCTTCGTAGCCATTGCCAAAATGCCACTGATACCAGGAATCGGTTGTGGTGCGGTTCACCAGTTGCAAGGATTCCCGGTCAATCATCAAAATTTCCGTGCCCCGCTCTGGTTGCCATGCCATTGCATCGCTGAAACTTTTCACCCGGGCGAGGAGTGGCAATACCTGAATCCGGACAGGGGGAATGCAAAACACGAGATAACGTCCCGCGATCGCGAAATCGTGCAGCACGGGCACACCCTGGAGGGGAATGGCTTGCTCCTGCAAAATTTTACCCGTGCGATCGCTACGATATAGATTCAACGTTGTTTTGGCACCGATGGAGAGGCCAAAGTTGTAGATATCGCCGGTGTGTGGGTCGCGCTTGGGATGGGCGGAGAAGGGACGGCCCTTTAAGCCTTCCAGGTCGTCTAGCCCAATTGTCTCCAAGGTTTGTAGATTCAGGGCGTGGGGCATTTCGCCTTCCCACAAGGCCAAGAGCTTATCGGGCAATGCCAGGACTGACGTGTTGGCCACATTTTTCACGTCTTTGCCAAAGCGCGTTAACCAGGCTCCCGGTGGTAACATGCCATACCCTGCGAGGATGTAGCGTCCGGCTTGTTCCTCTCGCTGCCAGCCTGCGGTTTGCACATAGCGATAGGTGCCGATCGCCTGCCCAGCTTGAAAATGCACGCCCAAAATCCCGCCATCGCCATCAAACCAATGCCCAACAGATTGTCCATTGCGAGACAGGAACGCGGGGCCATTGCGATAGAGGCTACCCCGCAAACCGGCAGGAACTGCGCCGGAGAGAACGGCTAAGGGCGTTGGGGCAAATTCTTGGGCGGGAGTGAGAATGCCATTCGCCCAGGATGGAGTTTGCACGGGTTTGGAAGTCATAATCATGGAAAAGTTTGTTATTGCTACTGACAGTATTACGCGCGATCGAGCTTTGCAGGATCTGCAACCAACCGATTCGAGTCTGCCTGCTTCACTGTTCGTACCAACGCATTGTTAGACCGCCGCTAATTACTGTCGGTCAAGCCAGTATTGTGGTTTACGCTTGTGGTACGCCCCTGCCAAAATCCAAATCTGGTCATCATTGCAAAGACGCACGAATTTGCTGAAACACTTGCTGAGCAGAGATTTCAGCAGCTTGACCGTTGTCTATTGCCTGATCTCGTAGTTCAGATTCCTCAGCCCAGACAGATGCAACTTTTTGATCAATTTCATTGCTCTGACCCAAATGCTTCAAGAGCCGAGCTATTAATGTCGCTTGAGAGTCTCTAGGAAGCGAAAGGACTGCAGCCTCAAGATTTTCAAGTGTCATGATTATTGTAAGGATTAGATAATAAACTGCATCGATTGTACTTTGGACTCAAGAATTATGAGTAATTAGCCAAGCCACTGATGCTGAGAGGTTTTCAAATCCGTCGATTAAATTCCCACACATAGGTTCCTTGAGAGTGCAGTGTCCCCAAATCTCCTTCTGCCACCATTCCATAGATTTTAGAACTCACACCAAATTCCTCGCGGCTTCCATCAGCAAATTCAAAAGTCATGTAGTAATAGGTGGAAGACCCATTTTTTCCACCGGAGACGTGCAAACGTTTGCCAATCACGCGAACTTCTCTGGCAAGACGCGGTGAGGAAGCATTGCGGATGAACGTTGTGATTAAGACAACGATGATTAGGACAAAGAGTCCTACAACCAGCAATCCAGCGACAGCCGTAATAATGAAGGGAAGGCTCTCCATAGTCTATTTTCTGATGTTATGCATTACGGACATGAACTGCTTCTCCTGTCGATCGTCATGTCCTCAACTACCCAACTTTTTCCTCCTTCTACTTCGATTTGAAACCATCCTTCTTCTCCTCAACCCCGATCAGTTATTTTGTGGCCCACTAGGCTAGCGAGGAATATTCTTATTGTACTGAACAGAACCAGTATCTCAGGCTCAATGCGAAAGTATTGCAAATAGGTATCAATTATGTCAGGATACTTTCATCATTTATGCGGCTGTACTGGCTCAGGTTTATGGCGCTTACGATTTCTGGTCAGGCTTACGACGCTCTGTTCGAGGTCATGTCTGAACACGGTCAATTGCTTGATCCAGAGGATGAGACTGATAGCGTGATGCCTTATCCTGACGAGTTGGGGCATGGTCAGATCCGGACGATTGAGCTACGAGAGGGATTAGGGTTAACGATCGAATCCTATCAGCAGCATTGTGACATTGCCGTTGCATTCAGCGATCAACCTGATTGGATCAGGCTCGGCTTTCATCTTTCAGGGTTTCACCAAGGTTTATTGGCTGAGGTTGGCCCCGGCGAATTTGCCATCTCCGGCTGTGGCACGGTGCCAAAAGATGTGTTTCGATCTTTGGAGATCGCGCCGGTCAAAGAAATTGTCTGCTTTATTTCAAGGGTGCAACTGCAAGCGTTTTGGGGTGAATTGCCAACCGCACTCCAAGTTTTGGTGCAGCGAGATGAGCAATTGCCCTTTGCTCAGACTTATCAAATTACACCAGCGATACAGGTGGTTCTACAGCAAGTGCTAGCTTGCCCCTATCAGGGCATTTTGAAGCGCCGATATTTAGAAACGAAGATGTGGGAGCTGCTGCTCTTGGGGGTTGAGCCATTGCTAGCCGCAGCGCCACCGCGCGCTCAGCGATCGCCAAAGCTCAAAGCAGACGAAGTGGATCGGATTCATGCCGCGAGACAGATTCTCCTCCAGCGGTTAGACAATCCGCCTTCGTTGTTAGAGTTGGCCCACCTGGTAGGCCTCAATGATCGGGCACTGAAGCAAGGCTTTCGGGCTTGTTTTGGCACGACGACGTTTGATTATTTGCATCACTACCGCCTAGAGCAGGCGCAGCAGTTGTTAGCTACGGGCGATCGCAAAGTGGAAGAAGTCTCCCAGCAGGTGGGCTTCTCGAATCGCAGCTACTTTGCCGAGGCGTTTCGCAAAAAGTTTGGCATCAATCCGGGAGACTTTGCGCGACAACAGCGCCAGCGCTAAAAAAGTCCGGCTACTGGTCAAAAAAAGTCCGTTTAACCGCCAAAATGGGGTAGCGATCGCACTCCCCTTCCCGGTATTGTCTATTGATAATTATTCTTAATTACTGGTGTGGGCGTGATGAAAGCGATGCTCTGGATGTCTGGTGTATGGGTGCTGTCAGGGGCGGGGGTTGCGATCGCCGCAGAGTTACCTGTTTCTCGGATTCAAGATCAGCCGAAAGCGGCAACGACGGTCGCAGAGTGGATGGCGCAAGTAGAAGCAGCGACGGTTCAGGTGACCAATGTCAAACTAGAACGCACTGATGCTGGGCTGGATATCACCCTGGAAACGACTGACGGCAAACCCTTACAGGTGGATGCGACCAAATTTAAAGCCGAGGGCAATAGCCTAATTGCCGACATTCCCAATGCAGTGCTGGCATTACCCATAGGACAGACATTCAATGCTGAGAACCCAACGGCGGATATTGCGTCAGTGCGGGTGACTCAACAAGATGCTGCCACGATTCGCGTCAATGTTACGGGTAATACTGCCCTACCCAAAACTGAGGTGACGCTCAAAACCGGAGCCTTTGCCTACAGCCTCAACCCAGAAGCCGATGAACCCGATGAGGAAATTGTGGTGACGGGAGGGCGCGAAGGCTACCGTGTGCCGAATACTAGCGTGGGCACCAGAACAGACACCCCTTTGCGAGATATTCCCCAAGCGATTAATATCGTGCCGCAACAAGTTATTCGAGATACTCAAGCACGCAGCATTACGGAAGTTCTAGAAAACGTTCCTGGAGTCATTACTCAAGGCAATGGAGCGGCTGGAACTCGAAACTACTTTACGATTCGCGGATTTGAAGCCTATGGCGGCATTGTCAATGGCTTACCCGATCCACAGATTACTTCCGATGGGATCTTCTTCAACGTAGAACAGCTAGAGGTGTTACGCGGTCCAGCCTCTGTTCTGTATGGAGACAGCGGTGGAAGTGCGCTGGGGGGAACGATCAATTATGTGACGAAGCAACCGCTCAACAATCCATTTTTTGAAGCCAGTGCGACGATCGGCAACTACAACTTTTATCAGGCAGTGATCGACTCGACTGGTCCCCTAGGTCCCAACAAAAATGTCCTTTATCGACTGATCGCAGGGTTTCGCCATGACGATAGTGTGGTGGACTTCAACACAGCCAGAACCGTTTCTGTTGCTCCCAGTTTAAGTATCAAGATTGATCCTAAAACCAACATCATTTTTGAAGGGGATGTGAACATTTTGGAGCGGAACGGGCAGCAACCCGGACCAGTGCCCGTGCTGGGCACCCTCTTACCCAACCCCAATGGCAAGATTTCCCGGAGTTTTAATCCGACCGGACCCGTGACTGATAACCTGACGATCAATGGCAGAATTGGTTATCGCCTGGAACACAACATTAGTGATAGCTGGAAAATTCGCAATGCCTTCCGCTATACGTTTTACGACGATGATGATCGGGGTGAATCACCCAGCTTCTTCCCATCAGGTCTTAGAGAAGATAATCGAACCCTGAATCGGAGAGCTAGCATTGGTAGCCAGTTTTATGATTTCTATCTCCTGGATACCAATTTCTTGGGCAAATTCAAAACAGGAACCATTGAGCATCAACTTCTGGTCGGTGCCAGTCTGACTCACAACCGGAATGATTTTAGCTTTGGGTCTCGTTTTGCAGCTACCCCGGTAGATATTTTCAATCCAGTGTACGACCAACGTGTAGTAGTTCCTAGAAATCGCAGCTTCGTTCAAACCACCCGCAAGAACAACCTGGGCATTTATCTCCAGGATCAAATCACGTTGTTGCCGAACCTGAAGTTGTTAGTGGGAGGACGCTTTGATACCCTAAGAGAGACAACAATTGATCGATTGTCCTTTACAACAACAGTCCAATCAGATACCGCCTTTAGCCCGCGAGTGGGGATTGTTTATCAACCGATTCCAGCCATCTCGCTCTATGCCAGCTACGCTCGTTCCTTTACACCTGCGATTGGGGTTGCAGCCAGCGGCGCGACATTTCAACCAGAACGAGGCACCCAATACGAGGTAGGCATTAAAGCTGATTTGACTCAGCGATTGTCAGCCACTCTAGCCTATTATGATTTGACTCGTTCTAATGTCAGAACTCCCGACCCGATTGATCCGATTTTTTCGGTGCAAACGGGCAAGCAACGAAGTCAGGGCGTGGAATTTGACATTAGCGGTGAAATTTTACCGGGCTGGAACATCATTGCGGGCTATGCTTATACCGATGCCAGAGTTACAGAAGATAATGATATTCCAGTCGGTAATCAACTGTTTAATGCTGCTAAACATTCAGCAAACTTGTGGACAACGTACCGGATTCAAACTGGCAGCTTGCAAGGCTTAGGGTTTGGTGTAGGGTTGTATTATGTCGGCGATCGCCCGCTGGATAACGCTAACACAATCGAGCTACCTGGTTTCTTGAGAACCGATGCCGCGATTTTTTACGAGCGCGATCGACTTCGTATTGCCCTCAATTTCCGTAACATTTTTGATGTTGAAAACTACGTGAGCCGCTATGGCTCCAGTGATTTTGTCCAACAAGGTACGCCATTTACAATACAGGGCACCGTGTCCTGGCGGTTTTAAGTACTAGAAATCTATGGGAATTTTTTCACGTCGCGGAATTGCCAGCCTACTTGGAGTTCTAACTGTGCTCCTGGTAGTCGGTTGTCACGCGACAAATTATTCCCATAGAGCTAACCAGCAGCTTTTGCGGCCGTGTCGAACGGTTCAACATGTGGTGGGCAGTACCTGTATTCCTGAGCAGCCTCAGCGGGTTGTGACCCTGGATGGACGAGAAAATAGTTTAGCTTTAGGAATTCGCCCGATCGGTTCAGCGAACCTTTCAGGGTTCCCACTGCCCCAATATTTACACGGTAAGTTAGATAACATTGCATCAGTTGGAGACTTTAATAGTCCCAGTACTGAAAGAATTTTGCAGCTTAAACCTGACTTGATTTTAACTCGTGCAAATCAGGGCGTTTATAACCACCTTTCCTACATTGCTCCCACCGTTACATTGAATGTCCCTTTTCCGCCTCCTTCCTGGAAAGAGCAACTGAAGGAAATTGCTCAGATATTGGGAAAAGAAGCAGCCGGTCAACAATTGCTCGATCAGTATTGGCAGCGAGTTGAGCAGATCAAGCAAGCATTGGGCGATCGCCGCAAAACAATGAAAATCTCGATCGCCAACACTTCATCAGAATATGGCATCTGGTCGTATGGAGAAAAGCATTTCTCTGGCTCTGTATTGAAAGATATTGGTCTGCAACGTCCCAAATTTCAACAAGGAGATTTCTTTTACATCGAAAATATATCGAAAGAAAAGCTGCTAGATATTGATGGGGATGCCCTATTCTTTGTCTCTTGGGAAAGAGAAGATGACCAAAAAACGTTAGAGAAACTCAAGAAAAATCCCCTGTGGCAACATCTAAAAGTTGTGCAACAGAACCATGTCTATTTTGTCGGTGCACATTGGCATATGTCAGATATTTTTGCTATTAATGCTATCCTGGATGACCTGGAAAAATACCTTGTCAACACACCTTAACCTCACGCCCAAACCCACTCTCTTTATCTGCCAATCTTGCCATGCCTCAGACGATCGCCCCGATCATCAACCGGCTGATGGCGCAGTTTTGCTAGAGCAAGTCAAAGCACATCAGGCCAATGCCGCGATCGCCATTCGAGTGCAACCTATTAGCATCTCTAAGCAGCTTGGGAAGCTTCCTTCACTGCTAATTCCAATCCTAGCTCTTTAAGCAGTGTCAGTAATTGGTTCCACTTTAGCCCCAATTGACTTGACTCCTCCGCTCCCTCTTCCAACATGCCATTCACCGTTTTACCTTGCGCCTGCGCCACATTTCGGACGGCTAACCAGAAAAACTCCGGATCACCTTCCTCCAGTGCCCCATTCAGATAAGCGATCGCCCGTTGCGAGTCTTGCAAGTAAACCATCAATTCATCCTGATATGCCCTGCTTTTAGGCATCTTCCCGGCTCCTATAATCCATCCAAAATGCTAACGCCTTTTCAATATCCCGTGCTTGGGTACTTTTATCTCCAGCCCACAAAACGATAATCCGATCATCGCTGACTCTTCCAAAATACACCCGATAGCCCGCCCCTGTATCGATTCTCAATTCCAACATGCCATCGGCAATGAACTTATGATCCCCCAAATTTCCTTGCTTCACCCGATCGAGTCTCAGTAAGATTCTGGCAGCAGCTTGCACATTCTTCAGCCTCAAAAGCCAGTCTGAAAACGGCGCTTCACCATTAACTGTTTCATAAATCTCGACTTTGATCGGCTTGATATCCACTTCCTCACCCTACTATCCAATGAGCAAGCATAATACTATGACTAAACCGACCCTATTTATCTGTCTCATCTGAAACAGGCATACGCAAACGTTGTCGCATTCAATCGGTTGCATCAACAGCTTGCCAAACATCAAGCGGCGATCGAACAGACCGCCCTCATCGCACTGTCTGCGGATGGCAAAGTGAAATGGATGACCAAATTAGCAGGAGAAATTTTGCATCGCTACTTCCCACCGTCTAAAGCCAGAATCTCATTACCTGATTCGCTGCAACGATGGGTCGATCACTATGTGTTGCCGTTTTCTCGCTCCACCGAAGCGCCTTCTACGCTTCGTCCGCTGATCTTAGAACTCAATGGACGACGCTTGAGCATCCGGTTTAGCTGTAATGCGGGACTGGAACAGCTTTATCTGTTGCTTGAAGAAACACAACCTGAGAAGTTTTCGATTCAGTCACTGCAAGCCTTGGGATTAACCAAACGGGAGGCAGAAGTCTTGTTTTGGATTGCGAAGGATCAAAGTACACAGGAGATTGCACGGCACTTAGGCATGAGCGATCGCACGGTCAAAAAGCACATGGAACACATTTACGAGAAGTGGGGGTTCCAAACCCGCCTGGGCGCAGTGATGTACGCTTTGGAAAAATTGGGCATTGCCAATCTCTAATCGAAAGGTGAATATCCTGGACTTCTAATGGAAATGCTATCTAGATTGCTGTCAGTCTAACTCCGTCTTATACCCGGATAATTCCCGCAGCATGGCTTTGAGACGGATGCTTGACGGGATACAAGCGCCCATTGGCCGCCATCCGTTGTTGAATTTCCTCCCAGGGTGGCAACTCAGAATTTTCTTGCAACCAATGAACTGTAGAAGCCTCGTCACACCATTGGGAAAGTTTAGGCATCGCTTTTCGATGCGAACCTGAAACCATGTAACGACGCATGGAAGCTTCATCCTCCCAAACCGTCAAGGTCCAAAAAACAGTGAATCCTTGACGACGGGTTTGGGTCACCAAATTTCCGGGTGCGGTGGTTGATTGGGATGAACTAGGGATGGCGTACCGCATAAATATTGGCAAATAGAGCGGAGAGCGGAGCCGGAGGCGGGTGATGGAGACGAAAGACATGAGTGTATGGCCTGCAAGTGAGTGAGTGAGAACAGAGTTCTCTGACATTCAATATGCAACTAAATGCATATCTGCTATTCTGATTATATGCAATGAGTTTTATATGTCAATAGTTGCATATCCATTGTTTGAACATACAAGGCTGAATCTATGTCTCTGTCCTACGCCCTGCTGGCTCTGTTGCTTGACCGTCCTAGCAGCGGGTATGAACTCAACAAAGCGTTTGAAGGGTCGATCGGGTGTTTTTGGAAAGCCAGTCATCAGCAGATTTATCGCGAATTGGGCAAGTTGGAGGAGTTGGGCTGGGTCAACGCGGAACTCGTACCGCAGGTGGGTAAGCCAGACAAAAAGATTTACAGTGTCAATGCCTTGGGGCGATCGCAACTCATCGCCTGGACAGCTCGCCCAGCGGACATTACGCCAATTAAGGAAGAGATTTTGATCAAGCTTTTTGTGGGGACGTTAGTGGAACCGCATGTTTTACAGAGCCACATCCAACAGCAGCGGCAGAATTATGCAGCGCTCCTGGCAACCTACCAAACGATCGCGGCGAAATGGTTTCCGGCACCGCAAAACTTACCAGTTGAAGATCACTTGCGCTATCTCACTCTCCGTTGCGGCATGCGCTACGCTAGGAGCTGGATTGACTGGTGCGATGAAGTTTTAGCTTATTTAGCAACGCTCAATTAAGTGCTGCAAGTCGGCCAGGAAATGGGTGAAAAACAGTTCTGTATCCACTTGTAACGCCACCCAGGCATTGGGGTTAGTTTTGCCCGCCGGACGATCGCTCAGAAGCGTTTGCCCCCGCGTCCATTGCCCCTGCGTCTCAATCAAGACTTCCCCGCGCCGAAACGTAAACACTTCTGGGTAAACCAAATACGCTACAGCCGCTGCATCATGCACGAGAAAGGCCGGAACGCCACGGGTCTCGCGATAGCTCAGCGCAGTACTCACCATAAAATCACAGAGTTGGGCGAGAAATTGGGCGATCGGTGTGGGTGGATGCGCTCGGAGCAGCGAGGCGCTCATCTCGGGTGTAAATTGTAGACGGGTAGTGACATCCAGCGGCAACACCACCATATCGGTACGACTGGAAAAAACGGTTGTGGCGGCTTCTGGGTTGAACCAGATATTGAATTCCGCCTGAGCGGTGACGTTGCCGGAACAGTAGAACGCGCCGCCCATAATTACGACTTCCTTCGCCTGTTGCAAAATGCCAGGATGTTTGACTTCAACCGCAGCCAGGTTGGTTAAGGGGCCGATCGCCACCAGGGTAATTTCTCCAGGAGCCGCAGTCAGGTGAGCGATGATCAGATCATCAGACGATGGAGCCGTTTCAAAGTCATGAGTTGGAGCAGGCAACGTTGTGGATAGATTGCCCATGCCATCATTGCCGTGAATGTGGGAGGCATCTTCAGTCGGATGAGAGAGATTGTTCACACCACGGGCGATCGCGATCGTGGACTTATCCATTAGACGCAAAATTTGGCTGGCATTGGTGAAGGTGCGTTGGGCAGCCACATTACCTGTAGTTGTGGTGATTGCGACCAAATCTGCCACCCCTTGCTGAACCAAACTTAGTAGCCACAACAAGGCGAAAATATCATCTCCACCCGGATCGGTGTCTAGAATAATCTGACGGCGCGATCGAGTCATGGTGTAGGGCCGGAAGGCGTGGGCGGATTGGCAGACGGCTCTGGTTTGGGGCTTTGCAGAACGGCAAACGCCAGCATCCACCCAATCACCAGCCCTAAGCCACTAAACCGGACGATTTGCCAGAAGGATTCTTTGAGGCTCCCCCAAGTAAATAAATGACTTTCCAGGCTAGTTTCTAATTCATCAAGCTGCATTTCGATCTGTTGCAGTTCCGCTTTCATCTCCGTTGATCGCTGCCGCTGGAGTTGCTGTTTCAAGGCTTTCTGCCGTTCCTGCAGTTGTGCCTGCGTTGCCTGATCTTGCTGAACTTGGGCATAGCGTTGTTTCAGGGCGGCGAGCGATCGCTCCACTGCGGCGAGATCCCGTTCAAACTCCTGTTCAAATACGAATTCTTCAGATTGGGGCGCATCAGCATCCGGGCGCGGCATAGTACAGTGAAAACATCAGCACCTCAAGGATACTGCGACTTGTTATGCTTAACTCTCCTATTCAATCCCCGAATTCTGCCTTGCAAAACTTAACTGCCGCAGAACTGGCTCAAGCCTTGATGGAAAAACTGGCCATCACCGATAAAGACTGGCATCGCCTCAAAGCAAACCGTAAAGCTAGAGCCAGCGAACAAATTGCCGCTGCCCTGGTGCAACTGCTAAATGATCACCCGGATGAAGCCCTGGCTCACCTGCAACAAGCCACGGGTTGGCTCGATCGCTCCATTTCGGCACCCCCCTGCCCAACGCATGGGAAGTAAGGACTCCAGGGCAGTCTATTTGCTACTCCTCTTCTTCTTTGACCTCGTCGCGAGCTGGCACGATGAGATGAAAGGCATTGACTGAAGTGGGCGCAGCGGTACTGGTTGGGGCTGCGATCGCGCTACTGGCGTTTTGGCTGGAGTGGGCCTGAAGTGCATTAGCAACTGGATGATACAGCAAGGTCAGCAGGCAGGAGCAGCCCGCTAGTAGGAGCAAATCGAGTTCTTTGCTGCTGGGCTTTCGCACCGTTGCCTTACGCTGGTGGAGTTGCCGATCGTGGATTTGACTGTCGGGGGGGATTGCTGACACTCGCCGTTTACCCTGCATGGGTTCCTCTCTTTTCATTAGTAACTAGCAGCCAAACACATTTAACCTGAACCATCCTAACCTTGTCCGATCTGAAACGGTTCTTTAATCTCCTTTCACTTGAGATCTAGACTGCCCAGAAAAATTTCAGTTCCGACAGAGATGAGATTGATTGGTCAAGTGTTCTGCAAGAATAGGGGATAGCCATTTGGAAGAGAGAAGAATGAGTGAGAACTGGAGAAGCAAGATTGTAACGGAAGGTGTGCAGCGATCGCCAAATCGGGCGATGTTGCGGGCGGTTGGCTTTGGGGATGAGGACTTCAAAAAGCCGATCGTGGGGGTCGCGAGCGCCTACAGCACCATTACGCCGTGCAATATGGGAATTGCTCCCCTAGCCACTAAAGCCGAAGACGGCGTGCGGTTAGCCGGTGGGATGCCTCAAATTTTTGGCACGATTACCGTCAGTGATGGCATCTCAATGGGTACGGAAGGAATGAAGTATTCCCTGGTGTCGCGGGACGTGATTGCCGACTCGATCGAAACCGCTTGCAATGCCCAGAGTATGGATGGGGTGCTGGCGATCGGTGGTTGCGACAAAAACATGCCAGGAGCCATGATCGCCATGGCCCGCATGAATATTCCAGCCATTTTTGTTTACGGTGGCACCATCAAACCCGGACATCTGGAAAACGAGGATTTGACTGTGGTGAGTGCCTTTGAAGCCGTGGGGCAATACAGCGCCGGCAGAATCGACGAAGTACGCCTCCTGTCCGTTGAACGCAATGCTTGTCCAGGGGCGGGTTCCTGTGGCGGCATGTATACTGCCAACACCATGTCTTCAGCATTTGAAGCGATGGGCATGAGCCTGATGTATTCCTCGACGATGGCCGCAGAAGACGAGGAAAAGGCGGATAACACAATGCTGGCAGGTAAAGTGCTGGTTGAGGCCATTCGCAATAACTTGCGCCCACGAGACATCATTACGCGCCAGTCGATCGAGAATGCCATTGCCGTGATTATGGCCGTGGGAGGCTCCACCAATGCGGTATTGCACTTTTTGGCGATTGCCCATTCGGCGGGAGTGCCCCTCACCCTGGACGACTTTGAAACCATCCGAGAACGAGTGCCCGTGCTGTGTGACCTCAAACCATCTGGCCGCTATGTGGCCACAGACTTACACAAAGCCGGTGGCATTCCCCAGGTGATGAAAATGCTGCTGAATCACGGCTTGCTGCACGGCGACTGCATCACGATCACGGGCGAAACGATCGCTCAGCGCCTGAAAGATATTCCCGCTGAGCCGCGCCCCGACCAGGATGTGATTCGTCCCTGGGATCAACCCATGTATGGCAGCGGCCACCTGGCCATCCTCAAAGGCAATCTCGCCACCGAAGGTTCCGTTGCCAAAATCACTGGGGTGAAGAATCCTCAAATCACCGGGCCAGCGCGGGTGTTCGATTCGGAAGAAGCATGTTTGGAGGCGATTTTGGCAAATAAAATTAATCCGGGAGATGTGCTAGTGATCCGCTACGAAGGCCCCAAAGGTGGCCCTGGCATGCGGGAAATGCTGGCTCCCACTTCTGCCATCATCGGGGCAGGCTTGGGTGATTCCGTCGGCTTAATTACCGATGGGCGCTTTTCCGGTGGCACCTATGGCATGGTTGTGGGACATGTGGCCCCGGAAGCTTACGTGGGTGGCACGATCGCCCTGGTGCAAGAGGGCGACTCTATCACGATCGATGCCCACGCTCGGTTACTTCAACTCAACGTCACCGCGGAAGAACTGGAGAAACGCCGCGCCGCCTGGACTCCTCGCCCGCCCCGTTATACATCTGGGGTTCTGGCCAAATACGCCAGTTTGGTGTCCACCAGCAGCCTCGGCGCAGTGACAGATTTGAACTTAAAACCCTAATACAGCAAGGCAGCAGTCGGAAGGCAGAGGGCAGAAGGCAAAACCTCTATGAATTCTGCTTGAAAACCCCGCAAATTCGACCCGTTTCAACTTTTTTAACCCCTTCAGTCCCCCCTTAGGATCACGACTTAAATAAAGTGGGAGCGCCGTTCCAATTGTTTGAGTTAGGCAAGATGCCAATCCCACAGAACTTGCCACTTCATTTAATTTGCATTTCTTAGTAAGGAGGGAAGCCGTAGATAGGGGAGTGGAGGTGCCGCAGACGTTGAAGTAGCATTGATCAAAAACGGTTCTCTATCTTAAGACAGATATAAGCTACACAGTGTTAACTCCAACTGTAGAGGTTAAGAGGCAATTAAGCTAACTATACTAAAAAACTCGTAAAGACAAAGAGTTTTAGAAGTAGAGCAATGGCTAAGACAAAATCAAGAAAGAAGAAAAAAAACAAGAAGAACCAAAACAATCAGAGTAGTTTGGCCTTTTTAAACAGCGATTTAGGACAAGCTGGAACTGCGGCAGCAGGAGCCTTAGTTGGTGAAATTGTAGGAGCTGCGATCGAGCGAATTCTTCACAGAGTAAGCTCAAATTCTAATCATGATAACGCCCAGGGCGATCGTAATTTAATGAGCCAGGTTGTATCTGGATTGCAAGATGGCTTGGCAACAATTCAAAAGCCGGCACAACACACGATCGCCGATGCGGAAGAAACCACAAAATCGATCGCGCGTGATGCATCCGCAGAGGCGGCGCAAGCGGTAACAAGGGTCAAAGAAACTGCTCCCCAGCCAATCAATGCCGCAAAAACAACGGCGAATTTGACGGCAGGGGAAATTGTTGATACGGCGAAAACGGTTGTTAGTGCGATCAGTTCACTTAATCCTAAAAAGGATAAGAAGAAAAAACGCAAAAAATAGCTTTAACCAGAAGGATGAATTCAACCCAGGATACAACCACTGCGGGCGGGCAAGTTTAGGAGGAGTTGTCCGTCTGGCTGCCACTCGTAAGAACTTTTGCCAAACAGATGGCGTTGGGGTTGAGTGTGTAAGCCCTGTTGCGCTGGGTTGAGCGTCAGTTTCTGCGGAACTGTTCCCACATTTACAGCAATGATTAACTCGTTATCACCCAAAGTGCGAGCAAAAGCGTAGCCTGTGCCTTCGGCAAACAACACACGATAGTCGCCAGTGCACAGGGCGGGATGAGCATGGCGCAAGTCAATCAATTGGTGATGGTAGGCAAAAATTTCCACATCCCACTGAGTTTCTAAGGGGAAGCCACGTCGCGAGTCGGGATCCAGTTTGCCCAGTAGCCCTACTTCATCACCGTAGTAAATGCTGGGCGCACCGGGAAAGGTCAAGAGGAGCAGTGTCGCTAGTTCCACACTGGCGCGATCGCCCCCGGCGATGCTGAGTAAGCGTGCCGTGTCATGACTGGCCAGCAGATTTAGTTGGGTCAGTTGAATTTCCCAAGGGTACAGGTTTAGCAGTGTCTGGATCTTTTCGGCATATTCTCTGGCAAATAGCGGCGGGTATGGTTCGTAGGAGCGGTCTTCCACCTGGGACAGGTCCACTTGATCGCCTGCTGTAAAAGCGATCGTTGGAGCCGTAAATAAATAATTCATTACCCCGTCAAATTGGTCTCCCTGCAACCATTCGCGGGCATCTCGCCAAACTTCACCGACAATGTATGCCTCTGGGTTAAGCGCCTTTACTCGTTGCCGAAATTCTTGCCAAAATCCAGGCGTTTTGATCTCAAATGGCACATCCAGCCGCCAGCCATCGATGCCAAACTTAATCCAGTATTCGGCAATTTCCATAATGTATTCCCGCACCTCAGGGTTGTCATGGTTGAAGACGGGTAACGCGCGATTGCCTGCCCATCCTTCGTAGTTAGCCGGGAGGTTGCCGTCGTAAGCTGAAAGTGGCCAATCGTGAATTTTGAACCAATTTAACCAGGGAGAATAGGGACCGTTTTCTAAAATGTCATGAAAAAAGAAGAAGCCACGACTGGCATGGTTAAAGACACCATCCAAGACGACCTTCATCTCGCGCCGATGGGCTTCATCTAATAATTCACGAAAAGCGATATTGCCGCCCAAAATGGGATCAACGGTATAGTAGTCATGGGTGTGGTAGCGATGATTACAAGCAGATTGAAAGATTGGCGTGAAATAAATGGCATTAATACCCAAATCTTGCAGATAATCTAGTTTTTCCAATACTCCCCACAAATCTCCGCCTTTGTAGCCCTGCAGTGTGGGAGAGTCATGCCAGCTTTCCCAGTTGGGGTTTTGCAACAGTTGTTTGCGATGTTGTTGACTGTGGGCAAAGCGATCGGGAAAGATTTGGTAAAAAATTGCATGTTTGACCCACTCTGGTGTTTGAATTGGCACAACTAATTCACTCCTTTGACAGACCTGATTGGTTTATTTATTGTGATCGTGGCTAGCATTTTGAGGCAATTCGATACAAAGTCAAACTATCGATAGAGCAGTATTTCATCCTGGAGAGGCTAAGATAACCCGGAAAGGAACTTAACCTTGCGTTGAAGTAGTCATTGAAGTATTAAACGTATGTCTGCTCGCAAAAACCGTGTCGATCGCATCCTGGTTGTGGATGATGTTTACGACAATTTACTGTTAATTGAGAACATTCTCGATGATGAGCGATACAGCGTAGAACTGGCCTCGGATGGATTTGTAGCGTTGGAAGCGATCAATCGAGAACCGCCAGATTTAATTTTATTGGATGTCATGATGCCGGGAATGCATGGGTATGAAGTAACTCGGCGAATTCGTGATAACCCAAACTTGTCCTACATTCCGATTCTGCTTGTGACTGCCCATGAACAGTCCAGCGCGATCGATGGGTTAGATGCGGGAGCCGACGATTTCATTCGCAAACCGTTTGATACAGAAGAACTGTTGGCCCGTGTACGATCAATGTTGCGGTTAAAACACAGCATCGATGAACGGGAGGAAATGCTACGCCAGCGAGAAGACTTCGTTTCTCGATTAACGCATGATTTACGGATTCCACTCGTTGCTGCCGATCGCATGCTACGTCTGTTTTTGCAAGAAACTTATTGCCCTTTATCAGAGGATATGAAAGATGCAATTCAAGTCGTCATTCGCAACAACCAAAATCTTCTGCAAATGGTAAACACACTTTTAGAAGTGTATCGACATGATGCGGGACAGAAGAAACTAACACTAGTACCCTGTAATATCGTGCAACTCTGTCAAGATGTTCTTCAAGAGTTAAGCCCATTAGCTCAGGAGAAACAACTCGAACTAAAAATTCCCTCCGAAGCAGAGTCTGTTCATATAAAAACATTGGGTGATCAATTAGAACTGCGACGAGTTTTATCTAACTTAATCGGTAATGCAATTAAGTTTACTGATCAAGGTTCGATCGATGTGAGTGTTGCCAAAATGAACACTCCACCGGATGGAGTGGAAACCTTGGCAAATGGGTGGATAGCCTTATCTGTTAAAGATACAGGAGTTGGAATTCCCCCTGAAGATCAGGCCGTAATTTTTGAACGGTTTCGACAAGGAAAAAATCGTCGAGCTGACAGTGGTTTGGGGTTATATCTTTCTCGCCGAATTGCCGAAGCTCATAACGGCACAATTCGAGTGCAGTCAGAGCCTGGCAAAGGTAGTACGTTCACGCTGTATCTTCCGGCGCGAACATAACATTCCAGAGAAGTCTCTGACTTCCCTGGAATTAGTTCATTAAACTGAACTTTACCCATTAATGACGCTGCCACCATTGGGATGTAGAATCTGTCCAGTCATGTAAGACGAGTCATTGGAGGCCAGGAACACATAACTGGGCGCTACTTCCTCCGGTTGTCCGGCTCGTTGCATCGGCACCTGCTTCCCAAAGCTTTCCACCTTTTCCTCAGGAAATGTCGATGGAATTAGGGGAGTCCAGATCGGACCTGGGGCCACTCCATTGACGCGAATACCCTTTTCCACCAGAGCTTGAGATAACGATCGGGTGAAGGCCACGATCGCACCTTTGGTGGAGGAATAGTCCAATAGCTGAGGGCTGCCTTTATAAGCAGTCACCGAAGTCGTGTTGATAATGTTGCCACCCTGCTTCAGATGTGGGAGAGCCGCTTTACACAGGAAAAACATACTGAAGATGTTAGTGCGAAAGGTTTTCTCTAATTGTTCCGCGCTGATGTTTTCGATACTTTCCTGCGGGTGTTGTTCGGCGGCATTGTTGATTAAGATGTCTAGTTTGCCAAAAGTATCGATCGTTTGGTGAACGGCCTCCTGACAAAACTGTTCATCCCCAATATCACCCGCTATCGTCAGGCATTGTTGCCCTTCCTGCTCCACCAGTTTCTTGGTTTTGGTTGCATCTTGATGCTCACTCAAGTAGACGATCGCAACATTCGCCCCTTCCCTCGCAAATAACACAGCTACAGCCCGACCAATGCCACTGTCGCCACCTGTAATGAGCGCTACTTTCCCTTTGAGCTTACCGCTACCCTGATATTGCGCATCATCAAATTGGGGAGCCGGTGTCATTTCAGACTCAATTCCCGGACGTTGGCTTTGATGCTGCGGGGGTTGCTCTTTGGGTTTTGCCTGAACCATGCTGACCTCCTAATTAATCTTCTGGTATTGCCTTAATCCCAGATCCGTTCACCGTTTTCATCCACTCGTGCCTGCCGAATCACGTCTGAGATTTCTTCCGCATCTTTAACGTGGTGTAAAGCCTCTTGTTGTCCGTCGGGTTGATTCACAATGAAGTAAGTTGGCACCACGATGTGATCACCTGTGATGTCGGGTGCGTCCACAGCAACTTGCTTGGCTTTTTCTTCCAATGTTTTGGAATCATCAATGCGATCGCCCGGATTAGCGGTCAAACTTTTTCCACCCTTTTCCATTTCCTGTTTAATCCATTGCTTCTGCTCAGGATCAACCTGTTCAGGCTGCATGGGTTGCTTAATTTCTTGATGTTCGGTTTCTAAATTGGCGGCTGAATCTTTGTTATTCATAATCAATTTCCTGCAATGCTGATTGACATAACTTCAACGCTAAAAGCAAGAATCCAAAACCTCTTCCCACTAAAGAAAGAATCTCGTCGTCCGAAATAGTTTGTTTCAACAAAATAGAACTTCTTTCTCTAACCAAAGAAGTGACCTACCCTGAGAGGGAGTAACTATAGAAAAAACCGTGTGAGCATTAATTTACCTACGGCTGTGTAGTTATCAGGAGAACGCCTAATGGTTACGACTTTAACCGATTCTAAGCGGGCCGCGATCGCTGAAAAATTAGCTGATATGCGTGCCGTGCAAAACTTACTTATTGCCAACGAACAAAGATTTATTCAAGAATGCAACAACGATGAAATCCGCGATCGCTTCCGCAACATGCTGGAAGACGACCAAAAGAATTTAGGTGTGTTGGAAACCGCTATTACTCAATACGGTATTCAAGCACAACCCAGCAACGAAACAACTCAAATGTTGCAACAAACCGAAAAATTAATGCAGGGGTCGGAGTTGAGCTTTTATAAGAAAGTGTTTCAACACGAACTGCTGAAACATGCTCAAGCAATGTCGGGCATCATCATCCACAAAGCGGCTCAAAAAGTTGGTGCCGATGTGGACGCAGCCCTTGGCCCTCTGAACACGGTCAACTTTGAGAACCGCGCCCATCAAGAGCAACTGAAAGGTGTGTTGGAGGTTCTGGGCGTGCTAGAAATGACTGGCATGGAAGCAGATCAAGGACTGTGGGCACGTGTGCAAGATGCCGTTGCTGCTCTAACTGGGGTTGCGGGTAGCGTTGTTACCCAAACTAGCGACAAGTCTGACATGAACCTCCAGGATGTCATTCGCATGGATCACCAGAAGGTGAACGTGTTGTTCGCAGAAATTCAGCAGTCCGACAATCCCCAAAAAATTCAGGAATACTTTGGTCAACTTTATCAAGATTTGACCGCCCATGCTGAAGCGGAAGAGCGTGTGGTTTATCCTGCAGTTCGGCCCTTCTATGGCGAAGGAGATACGCAAGAACTCTATGATGAGCAGGCTCAAATGAAGGTGATGCTTGATCAAATTAAGGCACTTAGCCCCAGTTCACCTGAGTTCAAAAAGCAGTTGAAGCAATTGATGGATATCGTCATGGATCACGTCCGACAAGAGGAAAGTACCATGTTCTCTGCAATTCGGAATAACTGTTCTTCAGAGCAGAGTGAGCAGCTTGCAACTCAGTTTAAGGACGCGAAGAAGCAGATTCAAACCAAGATGATGGCCTAACTTCATTAACTGGCGAGAAAGCAAAGGGTAGACGATCGCCTACCCTAAAACAGAACAAATAATACATCATTAAAGTTGTCGAGCCGTCATCTAACCATGGCTCGACAACTATTTCTTGTATCAAAAGGCACCTCGATCAGTAAACATTATGGTAATTGTCTTGAAAATCAACGCGAGATCGTACAAAGGATGCCAACGAGTTTGATAAAGCAAATCCAGTTGCACAACATCCTCAAAATCTTTGATTAGCGATCGCCCACTGACCTGCCATTCTCCAGTAATTCCAGGCTTTACACTAAGCCTTTGCCAGTGATGCTCTCGATAGTAGGCAATTTCGTCGGCAGTGGGTGGTCGAGTACCGACCAGGCTCATTTCGCCCTTCAGTACATTCCAGAACTGGGGAAACTCGTCAAGACTTGTTTTACGCAGAAACCGCCCCACTCGAGTAATGCGAGGATCATTAGAGTTCTTAAAGATCAAACCCTTAGCCTCATTGGAGACTTGAGACTTCAATTGCTCAGCATTCTCGACCATTGAGCGGAATTTGTAGATGCGGAAGGGTTTTCCCAGCAACCCATAACGCTCTTGCGAGTAGAAGATGGCTCCAGGACTATCTAGCTTAATTGCGATCGCAATTGGAATGAAAATTGTCGCTAAACAGATTAACCCAACTAAACTTCCAACAATATCGAGAAGCCGTTTAGAGACAGAGAACACCGAGGCATGGGGGGTCGCGAAGATTGGATCTGCGATCGCCTCTACATTTGCCGCTGACTGCATATCCATTAATAAATATGAATGAGACTGCGTATAAATACCGAAAACCTCTCAGGTCATATTAAACTGATCCCCAAAAATACGGATATGGCCTGCCGGAACAAAACAGCAATCTTCTTGAAAACTTTACAATCAATTTTGGTTGGACTTGTAAACAGGCAAACTGTAGATGCCTGTCGCGGGCTGTCGGTAGCATCCATGAAAAGTTTCTAAGCAGCTCAGTACATTAAACAGCCACCCCCTGTCGCCACCCTTGGTAAGAGGACGGCGACAGCCGGGGGTTTAGGAGAACTGCATCTTTTGAAGTACACCTAATTATTTGTTGAACAATTGAGCTAGTTGTCGCTCCAGTTGCTGAAAAGCCTGTCCTCGATGACTCACAGTGTGCTTGACTTCAGCAGGCATTTCGGCAAATGTCATTTGATGTTCGGGGACGTAAAAGATGGGATCGTAGCCAAATCCCTCTGATCCCTTGGGGGAGTGCAGAACTTCACCGAGACAAACGCCCTCACTTTGGGCCGCGATCGTGCCATCTGGTCGAGCAACCGCAACAACACAAATGAATTTTGCGCGGCGCTCAGTCACTCCTTCCATTTCCCGTAAAAGCCGTTGAATTCGATCTGTATCTGAGGAGCCGTAGCGGGCTGAATAAATGCCGGGTGCCCCTGCCAGCGCATCTACTGCTAAACCCGAATCGTCTGCGATCGCCCATTGCCCCAGTGCGAGCGCCACCTGAGATGCCTTCAAACAGGCATTTTCCGCAAACGTACTGCCGGTTTCTTCAATGTCCAACTCCTCAGGCTTCAAGCGCAGTTCACAGTTCAAGCCTGTCAAGTGGGCCTGCATCTCTTTTAGCTTGCCAGGATTTCCAGTGGCAACAATCAAAACAGGCATAGAATCCTCACACATGGGCGATCGCCATCACGCTTTCAGCAAATGGTTTCCAGTTCAAAATATCCTCTAGCAGCGTTTGATAGCCTAATACATTGGGGTGGAGTCCATCCTCTAGGAGTCGTTCTGCTCGCCACGCCGCTCCCCGCTGCATCCAGGCTGAGAAAATGTCTAGATAGGGGATTTGTCGCTGCTGGCAAGCGAAGCTCGTCGCTTCAACATATCGTTGTTGATCGAGGTGATTGTAGTAAAGGCAATCCAGAAACGGCATTTTAGATTCGTCTACAGGCACCATGCCAATAAACAACACAGGACACAAACGAGTAGCCTGATTCAGCAACTGGGCTAACGCTTCCTGGAACGGGTCAAAGTCTGTAAAGTGGCGACCATCAAATCGGTTCAGTCGGGCGGAATCGTTCACCCCTACGGACAAAATCATCAAATTGGGCAATTGGTTACGTAGTTCGCCACGAGTTCGAAATTCACTTTCAATTCTTTGGGAAACTTGTTTAACCCCGTCTCCTCTAATGCCTAAGTTATAAAGTGCATGGCCTTCACTTCCCGGCAACATCCAAATTCGCCGCAGTCGTTCAACCCAACCGCCTCCGATCGGGTCTCCAAATCCATAAATGATGCTGTCTCCCAATGCCACAATTTTTAGCGATCGGGCAGAGGGCGCAATGCTGGACGGAGGAATGGCGAGATTGATGTGCATAGGGCTGTCGGAGAGATAACGCCAGTTAGGTTTGAGGTCTAATAAATTAGACTGTCAACAACTTTACCAATCGGCGTAAAAGTTTGTAAATCTTGATAAGACTAGCATTCTGAGACGAAAGTTGCCATCAACCATTAAATTTTTGTGAGATCAAACGATTTGATAGTGGATTTCTAGCGAGTCAATGTATTCTTGGGAACGAATCGATAAGTTGCGAGACAACCCTTTCAGGTGGTGGCGTTCGGTGCTCACGATGATGTACTGGTCGCTATCTCTAAAGAATTATTCCTATCTCCAAGAAATTATTAGGACGTTCAAAGAAAAAGCGATTCGTGATTTCTAACTTGCGATTTAGGCCTTCTAGCATCTCCGTGGAAGAACTGAGGCATCTATGTATTTTCTTTAGAAAGTCTGTAGATTTGCAGATGTCTGACCATTGAGAATCTTGCTTTAGTAAGAAGCATTATCTTGATTCAGGCGCTCCTTAGGACTATGGATTAAATAAAGTGGCATAGCCGTCTCGGCTGTGAGTGACAGGCAGGATGCCCATTCCACAGAATTTGCCACTTTATTTAATTCTCATTCCTTAGCTGTGTTCAAAGCGACTCATAAATGCCTTAAGAAGGCTCAGTCCCAGCGGTGCTTGTTTTGATTAACCCCATCGGTGGAGGCATCAACCAAGCAAACTTGCACTACAATCAACTATCTACTTTTGCCGGACGCTCAATTTAACCCTGCGCTTTATGTGGAGGAACTTAAATCAGGGGTCTGGCGACTAAATCAAAATCTATTCTGCACTGGTACCCGCAAGGAGGTGAGCAACTGATGGGACCGACAACTTACACTCGACTGATTCGCTTTCTTCAGGACGAACTGGCTATTTCCGCAGCTTCGATCGCGATCGCCTTGCGTCATTCTGAACAAGATCCAGGGCCATTGCCGATGATTTTGTGGCAATACGGATTGGTGACGTTGGAACAACTCGATCGCATTTATGACTGGTTGGAAAACGCCTAGATTGGTGAATTCAGGAGTAATGTGAATGACTTCTTCAAGGACTGGCAGCCAGATGCTGCACGCGATCCCTTGGGTGAACAGTGTATTCCCAACTGATGCATTCAACTTAAAAAAGCGGGCCTGAGCAGTCAGCCCGCTTTTTTAGTGCAATTTTCGCCTTGTCTTCAACGTTTTGACCAAAGCTATAGTCACAAGCCTGTAATCACTTTGGCTGCCGCCGTAACGCCGACACCTGGACTGAATTGACTATGTCCCAGTTCGAGTAAGGTTGCTTCCAACGAACTGAGGGCCGACAGAATATCACGATCGCTGACAAACCCGAGATGCCCAATGCGAAAAATCTTGCCCTTAAGATGATCCTGCCCACCGGCCAAAGCAATATCAAACCGTTTTTTCATCACCGATCGCACCTTCTCAGCATCAACACTATCTGGGATGACTGCGGTAATGGATGGACTTGCAGCCTCATCTGTCGCCAACAGTGGTAGTCCCAACGCTTTCACCGCAGCGCGTGTGGCCGCAGTGTGGCGCTGGTGGCGCGCAAAAATGTTTTCTAACCCTTCGGCCTGCATCATCCGCAGAGCCGCCTGGAGTGCGAAGAACATGTTTACCGGGGGTGTAAAGGGCGTTGTATTTTTGGCAGCATCCTTTTTATATTTGCCTAAATCCAGATAGTAGCGCGGCAATTTGGCAGTTTTGTAGGCTTCCCAAGCTCTGGGGCTAACCGAGACAAACCCTAATCCGGGCGGGATCATATACCCCTTTTGTGATCCGGAACCCACCACATCCAGGCCCCACTCATCCACTGGGATGCTAGTTGCGCCCAAACTGGTCACACAGTCCACAATGATTAAAGCTTCGCCATGAGCCTTGACGTAGCGATTGATGGTTTCGAGATCGTTAAGTACGCCTGTAGATGTTTCACTATGGGTAATAATGACGGCCTTGATCGTCTTTTCCGTGTCTGTTTCTAATTTCTCCCGAAATTGCTCTGGATCTAAGGCATTACCCCACTCGGCCGTAATACGTTCGGTTTGCAAACCATAAGCATCGCAGACTTCACCCCAACGATCGCCAAACTTCCCATTGCAACCCACTAACACGCGATCGCCAGGACTAAGAAAGTTAATAATCCCCGCTTCCATTGCGCCTGTCCCACTGGCTGTCAGGACTAGGACATCATTTTGAGTCTGGTGCAGCCACTTTAAGTTTTGGGTCACTTCTGCCATGATTTCAGAGAAGTCGCCACTACGATGTCCCATAGGATGCTTTGCCATCGCCAGCAATACATTTTCTGGAACCGGCGTTGGTCCTGGAATCATTAGCATCAGTTTGTTGTCCATGCTCTGCCTCTGCCTTGTTAGCTCATACGTTTTGCTAACTGATCATAAGCCAGAAGCCAGGGGAGAAATATGAGGAGTTGCGGGCGGAAACCTAAGCTAATTCCTGCCAGGCGACTTCCACGACTTCACTCAACCAACGGCGTTGTTGCAGATCCAGAAGCGCATCGTCGGCCAAAATTTCAGTCATTAATTCATCTAACGATTGCCCCGTAGCCCGAGCGACTTGAATGACACCGACGATCGCCGAAGCAATCAGTTCTTCGTTTACCGACTTCTGCCGCAGGGCAACGACTTCTTGAGGACTTGCTGGAATAGGATAGTTCATGATGAGTTAAAAATATAAACGCGAGGAAATTAATGAGAAAGGTGTAAAGTTTTTTGCATAACGTTAATGAAGTCTAACGCAGTTTCCGTATTTCTTAATCTAAGTTTTGGTGATAATTCATTGGAGTTTTGCAAAGGCAGATGAAGGAGATTCTTTATATCGAAGTTCCGACTCCGGACACGATCGCGGTTAGAGATTGGTTACAAGCTGAGTTCAATCCCGAAGTGGAGCAAAAGATCAGTACGCCAGATGGGATTCGACTGTGCTTCTCCTCATCTACAGCACCAACAGCGGGCATTTCCCAAACTGCTGCCGCAGCCGATGAACTGTCTATCTTTGTCTGGGCGGTGCAGCGCACAACCTACTTAAAGGTGTTTCGCTGGGCTGGCCGAGCGCTCCCAGGAGAGCAAGACATCCTACGATACCTGATAACTTCCATCCGGAAACAATTTCCGCACGAGTATCCCGTGCCCCCCGCGATCGATCTCACCCAAACCTCGATCTTTGAAGCGCTGCGCGATCGTTATCCGCTCACAGTCAAATACTTTCAAAAAATGCCCACCGGCGCATATGACCTGACGCGAGTGTACTGGTGGGAGCAGCGCTGGCGAGAAAGCGTCAGAAATCCGCAACAACCAAAGCAGGTGATTTTTAAGCGTACCGATTCTCCATCCCACCCATCCAGCGATCAATTGAAGTCCGCGGTAGCATCTCCCTCCCCCGCTAACCCCTCTTTCG
>Ga0224722_1000295_pt1 | contig 29212 bp, 25 predicted proteins | sample Balambano_FR1_Me_FD_161646 | JGI IMG/M metagenome (GOLD analysis project Ga0224722, IMG submission 161646) | Freshwater sediment microbial communities from Lake Towuti, South Sulawesi, Indonesia - Balambano_FR1_MetaG | ecosystem: Environmental > Aquatic > Freshwater > Lake > Sediment | place... | reverse complement strand
GGAGAAGTGAAGCATCTGCCCTGCCAACGATCCCCCATTGGCGGTTCCCGCGGAGATGGCTAAGGCGGCATTACGCAGAGAGCGTTGCGGCGTGCGCTGCCCCAAATCGCCAAAGGCGGCACTGACCGTAAATCCCGCATGAAGAAGCGAGGCGATTTGTCGGAAGAAACTGGCTAACTCCTGCGGCTTGGGCGAACCAAATACCCAACCAGAGGAGAGAACCGAGGAGGAAGAGGAGATTGGGGGAGTGGTTGGTGCGGGAGTCCCATTAGGTAGCGGTGGTGGACTATGGACATGAATTGCCCGATACCCCTTTGCCGAAAGGCGTGCCTCAACCTCCTGCACAGAGGGGGCATCCATTGCACCGCGCAGAGTCTTTCCGGTTGTATCTGTCACCTCATAGCGGTAAATCGGCACTATGCCTCTCCTTACCTATCTCGCCTAACCGTCATTCCTCCCATCAGAATGAATTCTGTCACCTTTGGGGCAACCCCCCGTGGTTGCCCTTCAATGGTTGCCTTTCAATGGTTGCCCGTACAGACGATGGGTGGGGGAGGCGAGGGGTTATCCTCGCATATCCATGCCGCCATCCACTGTGATAGTACAACCGGTGACAAAGGATGCAAGGGGAGAAAGCAGGAAGATTGCCGCCCCTGCGGGGTCTTCGGGTTGTCCCACACGTCCCAATGGAAACCCTGCAATCACCTTATCCATCCCTACCTGTGCCATCGGCTCCCGGCTCATATCGGTTTCTGTCCAAGCAGGGGCGATACAGTTCACCCGAATCTGGTCTGGGGCTAACTCTAACGCCATAGAGCGCATAAACATAATTTGCGCCGCTTTGCTAGTCGCATAAGCGGAGTATACGCTAGAACCTCGTTGCCCGGCGGTACTGGTGTAAATGACGATACTTCCCCCACTACCCCCCGCACGAAGATGCTTTGCCGCAGCTTTAACCGCGAGAAAGGTTCCAGTCAGATTGACACTCATAGTGCGGTTCCAGAACTCCAGAGTCATCTCCTCAATGGGGGATGGCTCAAAGATACCTGCCGAGATAACTATCCCGGTCAGGGAACCTAGTTCGGTTACAGCCGCATCTACAGCTTTTTCAATGGCTCCCTCCTCCGCCACATCTGCCTGAAAGGCTGCGGCTTTTCCGCCCATAGTCTGAATCTCTGCGACAACCGACTGTGCCGCCGCCGAATCGCGCACATAGTTTACCGAGACTGCTGCTCCTGCCTGCGCCGCCATTCGTGCGGTCGCACGTCCAATTCCTCGGCTTCCTCCGGCGATAAAGATATGCTGTCCTGTTAAGTCAATCATGGTCGCTCCCTGAAATTCTTCTGTAATGCTATCGTGTCCAATCAAACCCCACCCCGTTCAAGAACGCTTTCGCCAGCACCATATGCCCTTCAATACCGGGGTGCACCCTGTCCCACGCCAATGCCGCCGAGTACATATGAGCAAGCACTGCATTGTATGCCGCTTGGGTATCCACAAAGACGGCATCGTACTCGCTCGCGAGTTGCTGAACCACGACACCATACTCATCCATCTTTGCCCGCATCGCATCGCTGGTACTGGGTTCGATATAAAACGGGGTGAGGAGTACCAAGCCCTTCAAGGAGGGACGCACCACCTCCAGAATCCGCCGATAGGTCGCCGTGTACTCGTCCAGTGCCACTCCTAAATCGGGGCGAAGGGGGGAGTCATACTGCCGCCAAACATCGTTAATCCCAATCATTACCGAAAGCCAGTCGGGGTGTAGGTCAAGAACATCGGTCTGCCATCGGTTCTCCAAGTCGCGCACGGTGTTCCCACTGGTTCCCATATTGATAACCCGAATCTCATAATCCGGGTAAACGGTGGTGAGGAGAGCATTGACTAAGGAGACATACCCCTTGCCCAGTGCCTCCCCTTTGCCCTCACCGATGGGACGCACACGACCTGCATCGGTTATCGAGTCCCCAATCATCACCAGTTTACTGCCCGGTTGTATCTGCATACCCCACTGTCTCCTTGCATCGCATAGTCCTGTCAGTTTCGCTTCGCACTCGGTTTCCTCCTACTTCCGCCCACAGAATTGTCCATGCCGACGATTTTGCAGGTTCGGATAAGGAGGGAGAAGAATAGTGTGTTGACGGCGGTTTTCACTACTTCAGCGAGAAGGCGTAGAGGGTTCCTGTGGTAGACCCCACATAGAGGGTATCCCCAACAATTATCGGAGAACCTGTGGTATGCCCCAGTTTATAGTCCCAGAGTTTTTTTCCGGTTTTACCGTCAATCGCGGTCAGGGTCGGGTTATCTTTATATGTGGTGGAGGTGACATAGACAACGCTACGTTTGGTGTCTACCGCCGGGGTAGAGAGCGCACTTCCCGGTACTTGAAGGCTCCATTTCCCCCCCCCAGTATTGGCATCTATCCCATAGACATAGCGGTTATAGGTGGAGACATAGATCATACCATTTGTCACCGTGGGAGAGCCAAACCAATCGTTTTTGATTCGTCCCACGAATGTCCAGAGTATACTTCCATCGCCGAGGGAGTGTGCGGTAAGCCCTGTACCGTCGCCACCGACAAAGAGCCTGCCTCCTCCGATTGCCACCGTAGAGAGCGATTTCCCCCCGATATACTTCTGCCAAATGACCTCTCCATTTCTAGGGTTAAGGCGATAGAGGGTGGTTTCCCCACAGATATAGAGCGAGCCATCGGCAAAGACGGGAGACGAATATCCCAACGAACCATCGGGGCGAAGGAATTTCCAGCGCAACTGTCCGCCTGCGGCATCTAACGCATAGACATTGCCGTCGGTGGCTTCCACATAGACGCGCCCATCTCCCAATTCTGGAGTGGTGTAGATAGCCGAGTTCTCATCGGTAGTAAACTTCCAGACCCCCTTACCACTCTTGCGACTGATGGCTTGCAGAACCCCGGTATCCGTTCCACTATAGATTCGCTGTGTATCAAAGGCAGGACTACCTAACTGCTGTCCCAATGCAATACGCCACTGCGAACGCCCCCCGAAGTCCAACTGAAACAACGAATCGGTAGCGGCAAGGTAGAGGTTTTCTCCGGCAAAAACGGGACTCCCTTCGACCCTGCCTAACCCTGTTTTCCACAACAATTTCGGCGTAACAAAAACGGGAACGGGTTTCGGCTTCGGTTGTGGCTTCGGCGGGGGAGGGGTCTCCTCTATGGTTGCACCTTGCCCCCACGCCGTTCCCATAGCAAGATTTGCGATAATAAGACTCAGTGCAACCAGTAACGTATTGAACGAAATCGTTTTCATGCCATTACCTCCGCTACCGAAACACGTCGCCCCAACTCTGATGACAGATAGACCGCTTTGACCACCGCCACATCGTACAACCCCACCTCGGCATCCATGGGGAACGGTTTTCCTGCCCGCACTGCATTCACAAAAGCGATATGCTGATTGAGAGGGTTTTCGGGGCGGCAGTGAAGCGGCATACTACCACTTGCGGAAAGCCGAACCAGATTACTGTCTGCCACTTGCAGAACTCTGCCCGAATAGGCGCGATTCAACTGTACTTGTACTGCCGAACCTTGCCCCCCCAGCATTTTAACCGTTCCTTCGGAGCCATAGATTTCAAATGTGGTTCCCTCAGCATTCCACGCTGAATCGAAGAGAGCAATAACCCCAGTGCGGGAAAACTCCACAACACAAGCTGCCGTGTCATCGCCTTCAATATGGGGGCAGAGGAGGTTGCGAGCATACCCCATGACACTCTCAATACGGTCTTCTAAGACCCAAGAGAGCAGATTGGTATGATGAATCGAAAGTTGGATAAACGACCCTCCCCCGGTCTTGTCCGCCGAACCGCGCCAATACGATTCGGAGGGACGGGCGTTCATGCCGCCTCGGTGGGCATACCTACCCCGCGCCCCGGTAACACGTCCGATGTATCCGTGTTGCACGATGTCACGAATATCCCAAACGACAGGGTCTTCTAAGTCGCTCATATAGACCCCGGCTTGGCACTGGCTCTGTCGTGCCGCCTCCACAATCTGATAGCACTCCGCCACAGTCGGAGCCATCGGTTTCTGCAAAATCACATGTTTCCCAGCACGTAGCAGGGCAACGGCTTGTTCGGTGTGGAGATGGTTCGGGGTAGAGATGTCTACAATCTGAATATCGTCGCTCAAGGCAGTGCGCCAATCGGTAGAGAAGCGGGGAACTTGCAACTCTTCGGCGACATTTTTGGCAAGGTCGGCTTTCACATCCACAATCAGACGATAGGCAGTGCCGGGAATATGGGTGTAGTTGTTACGATAGTGGGTTGCCATGCCCCCACAACCAATTAAGGCGATACCGAGGTCTGTGTCACCTACCATGCTCGTATTATGGCACATAGGGTAAAACGGGTCAACCGTTTGAGATAACCGTTTAAGGCAGAGAAGGGAAACCCAAGCGAAATAATAGAAAGAAAATACCAAGGAGCAGACCAATGATTATTGCCGATTTGAACGCGATTGCCGGACGAACGTACCCGGCACGACGCTGGACACGGAATTTGGTGGGTGGGGCTTCGCCTATCCAGTGCGAGAACTTCTGCATGGGCTATGTGATTCTGGAACCGAACGGTGGGCAGGTTCCGTGGCACAATCAGGAACAAGAGGAAGTGTACTTTGTCATACATGGAACCGGGGAGATGTGCTTAGGCGAGGAGCGTCTCACCGTGACTAGTGGGCAATGCATCTATATCCCTCCACAGGTGTACCATCAACTGACCAACACGGGCGACGAACCCATGACCATGCTATATGGTTACGGTCCGGCAGGAGAGGTTGCCCACTGGCGGCAGGAGTTAGAAGGGACACTCCCAAAAGCGGGAGTAGATGCCCCGGCACTACCTCCGGGAGCGTCTCCACAGCACACCGACCCCCCACAATAGGATTTCGGCAGGCTAAACGCGGACGCGAGGCACACCCGGTCATACCGTACCCGTCCGTGAGCGGCGTTCAACGGTATTCGCAGTATCGGGGGGATTCGCAGTATCGGGGGGAATTCGCACGAGGGGTTAAAACCCCTCGCTAAGAAAGGATCGTCCTCACGGACGACAACGAAAAGCCCTTCCTGCTCCGTCCGTGAGGACGGTCACAAAGACATAGCGAGGGACTTCACACCGACCCGGTGCGGGTGTGCCTCGGTTCCAGACCCGGTGCGGGTTTCCCTCGGTTCCAGAGACCGACCCGGTGCGGGTGTGCCTCGGTTCCAACCCCTCGCTACCTGTTTGCCACGGATATTAAATCGGGCAGGAAAGACTGGTTCGTCTGAGGATTTATCGCGTGAGACTTGACCGGACGGGTGTTCACCCTATATACTGCGCTATAGACTACCGTTGATACTTTCTGTCAATTACTTGATGCAAACGCTTCGATAGGAAATTTCGTGTAAGGAGTTGTCCGTATGGCTACAGTTCGTCAACCTCGCACAACGACGCGCAAAACTACATCAGTACGTGCTGGTACGGGCAACCCCAAGCGTAAGTCCAACGAACAACTGCCCTATGACATCGCGATTGTCGGCATGATAACGCTGGCATTCCTGCTGATGGCAACCCTCCTGTGGCCCGCCGCAAACTCTGGGGAGAACATCTTCGGTATGGCGGTGATTCGGGGAATGCGCTTGGTTGTTGGGGATGGGGTCTGGGCATTTCCGTTCGTTCTTTTCTTCTCTGGGTGGATGTTGGGAGTACAGCAGAGTCGTTCTTGGGATAATATCGGTGGGGCGGTGGGGCTGTTTCTGATTTTTTTGACATGGTGGCACTTGGGGCATACTCCGGCTTCCACACACTTTGCCATCGAAAACCTCATCCACTATGGCGGCGGAGTTGGTGCAGGGCTATCCTGGTTACTACGGACTATTGTAGGAACCGTGGGCGGGCATATTGTCTTAGGAGCGATAACCGTCGTCGCCTTCCTCTACCTCACCGATATACCGCTCTCTAAACTGCTTGTCCCGGTGCAATGGTTGGTCTCCCAAGTGATTTCGGCATCTCGTGCCGGAGGAAGTGCCGTGGTTAAAGGGGCAAAGAGTGCCGCCGAAAACCGAAAAAACAGACCGGTTCCCCCGTCAACGAATTTTATCCCTGCCCCCGAAACCACCACAGCGCGTCCACGGCTTTTTGGTATCAAGCCACACACCGAGGAACCAGAAGCCCCCGAAGAGGTGGTAACTCCCGAACCGGTGGTTACAGAACCAGTCAAGAGTAAGCCCCTGAGTTTCCGTTCCACAAAACGAACCACGACAGAGCCAGAAGTAGTGCAGAGCGACCATGTAGAATCGGAGGACGAGGAAACTCCTCCCCCCGTCGTCCTAACCGCAACCACACCGCGCCCCGATTTTGTCTTGCCCCCTCTGAAACTGCTACAAGCCGCCAAGCCTGCCCCGGAAAACTATGGCGAATCGGGGGAACGGCGTGAGGTCCTCCTGCAAACTCTAGAGGATTTTGGAATCGGGGCGGATATTGCCGATGTCGCTCACGGTCCCACGATTACGCGCTACGAAATCGCGCTCGACAGGGGAATCAAAGTCAATAAGATTGTCTCCCTCGCGGATAACTTGGCGATGGCACTGGCGGCAATTGATGTGCGAATCGAAGCACCGATTCCGGGAAAATCCGCGATTGGAATTGAAGTTCCCAATGTCAAGCCCACTTTAGTGACACTACGTGAAGTAATAGAGCGTCCTGAATTTCAGAACGCCCCCTCCAAACTCACTTTTGCGCTGGGGCGAGATGTGACGGGAACCTGCCGCTATGCCGACCTCGCTAAGATGCCACACCTTTTAATTGGGGGGTCTACAGGTTCGGGGAAATCATCGGGGTTAAATGCCCTGATAACCTCCCTGTTGTATCGCTGTACCCCCAAAGAACTCAAACTCCTGATGATTGACCCGAAGAAGGTCGAACTCTCGCTCTATGATGGGATTCCACACCTTGCCTCTCCGGTAATTACTGATGTCAAGCAAGCCCCAAACCTCTTCCGCCAAGCGATTCGGGAGATGGAGACCCGCTACGATAAGTTCGCCAAAGCACAGACCCGAAACATTGAAGGCTATAACAGCAAGGTCAGTGGGGAAGAGAAACTGCCTTATTGGGTGATTGTGGTGGACGAATTAGCCGACCTAATGATGACCTCCGGTCCCGAAATCGAAACCAGCATCTGTCGGTTGGCACAATTGGCACGTGCTACCGGGATTCACTTAGTTATCGCCACACAACGCCCTAGTGTTAATGTTATCACTGGGACAATCAAGGCGAATATCTCGTCGCGCATCGCATTTGCGGTGAACTCAGCAGTGGACTCGCGCACCATTTTGGACTCCGTGGGAGCAGACCGGCTTTTGGGGCGCGGGGATATGCTCTTTATGCCCATGGATGCCGCCAAGCCTACGCGAATTCAGGGCTGTTATGTCTCTGAGGAAGAGACACACGCGATTGTGGAGTTTTTGAAGAAGCAGGACGAACCGGACTATGATGTTCTGCCATCCTCATTGGTCGTGACAAACACCGAAACCGAAGCCGAGGACGATGAAGCAGACGACGAACTTTTTGAAGCGGCAGTCCGCTTGGTCGTAACAGGGGGTTCTGCCTCCACCTCCATGCTCCAACGCCGGTTCAAGATTGGCTACACTCGTGCGGCTCGCTTGGTGGATATGATGGAGCAGAAGGGTATTGTGGGGGCATTAGATGGGGCAAAGCCGCGTGAAATCCTCAAATCCCGCGATGAAGTCGAAGCCATGTTCCACGACGATTCTGATGCTACTAAGTTTGATAACTGATGTTGTGCAAAGGCTCATAATTGGGATTGACTCACGCACGACACCACAAGATAGGGAGGGGCGAGGGAGGCACAGACATCTATGCTCGGTCCATCTCCACTTGAAGGCGAATGGAAGCAATCACTTGGGTGACACGATGGCACTCCTCGTACTCCCCAGAGTAGCAGATAGAGCGTCCCTTGGTATGTACCTCCATCGCTATCGCTTCGGCTTTTTCCAGAGAGCAACCTGTCGCCTTCTGCAAGATATACTCTACCTCATCGAAGGTATGGCACTCACAGTTGTAGAGAATGACTATCCACGGTCCCTGAATATCTGCGCCGTCCCGAATATCCACAAAATCCTCCAAGCGAGGCAAGTCCAACAAGTCGGGGCTATCCAACTCCAAGGGGTCTTTTACGGGAGGTTCAAGAATCGTCGGCACGGTAGGTTGCTCCTCACACAGTCATGCTCAAAATTCGACAGCATTGTACCATGTTTCTAAGGCACTTCCCCTCAAATCGAGCGTTTTTCTCCGTTTTTATGAGAGATAACCCAGAGACGATATTGACCAGTCGCTTGGGTTCTTGCTATACTTGCCCTGAAGACTCGCTCAATGAAAGTAAAGACGCGATGAAGCAAGGTAGAGAACCATAATGGCAGATTATACACCACAAAAAAGCGATAAATTTACCTTTGGTCTTTGGACTTTAGGCAATCCGGGTCGTGACCCGTTCGGGGATGCGGTACGCACCGGCTACTCCCCCATTGCCATGTGCGAAAAACTGGGGGAACTCGGAGCATATGGACTAAACTTCCATGACCATGACCTGTTCTTTGGACAGTCGGGGGATGAGTTCACCCTCACCGCTCCCGAACAGGATAAAATCGTTGCCGACTTTAAGAAGGCACTTGATGCAGGAGGCTTAGTGGTTCCTATGGCAACCACCAACCTCTTTACCCACCCCGTCTTTAAGGATGGGGCATTTACGAGCAATGATGCACGAGTCCGCGCCCTTGCCTACAAGAAAGTGATGCGCTCGATGGACATCGGGGCGGAATTGGGCGCGAAGATATATGTGTTCTGGGGAGGACGCGAAGGCGCAGAGGTAGATGCCAGCAAGGATGCGGTCACTGCCGTGAAGCGAATGCGCGATGCCATGAACTTCCTCTGTGAGTACAGTAAATCGCAAGGCTACGATTACAAGTTCGCGCTTGAAGCCAAACCGAACGAACCGCGTGGCGACATCTATCTGCCGACCACCGGGGCAATGCTTGGCTTTATCGCCACTCTGGACTACCCCGAAATGGTGGGGGTGAACCCAGAGGTTGCCCATGAAACCATCTCTGGGCTAAACTTCTACCATGCGGTGGCACAAGCAGTGGATGCAGGAAAACTCTTCCATATTGACCTCAATGCCCAAAAGGTAGGACGCTTCGACCAAGACCTGCGCTTTGGACAGGAAGATGCCAAGAACGCTTTCTTCCTCGTGCGACTTCTGGAAAATATCGCCTACGCTGGCTCGCGCCACTTCGATGCCCATGCTTTGCGAACTTCAGACCCCGATGATGTTCTGGAGTTTGCCAAAGGGAATATGCGCTCGTACCTGATTCTCAAAGAGAAGGCGAAGCAGTTTGATAGCGACCCTGTGGTGCAGGAGATTCTTGCAGAACTGAATACCCCAGTTCCCGATGTGGAAAATCTGCTTGCCGATTTTAGCCCAGAGAAGGTAACAAGCCTCAAAAGTCTGGAACTTGATGCGGAAGCACTGGCAAACAAGCCCCTGCCCTACGAGAAATTAGACCAACGCCTCTTCGATATTCTGATGGGTGTAGCATAAATAGCAGGAAAAATAGTAAAGTGAAACGGGGAGTTCGCAAGGACAATCGCCCGGTTGTGTTGAAAATACGCGAAATTTCGGAAAACCAAAGAAAGTAATCACGTAGACGATAGCGTAAGTGGGACAGCAAAACGACCTGACACTTGCGCCGGATACAAGGAGGATAGTGATGCAATTATTGCGGACTGTTGTCGGGGCGGTTCTCGCCACGACAGTCTTGACTGCGGTAAGTAGTCCAGTTCAGGCACAAAAATTAAGCGACATCGCCAGCGTCGAAAACGATACCATAGATGCCCGCTTCTGGAAACCCTTTGCGATTCGCATCGGGGGGTTTCTGCCTTATGACAGCGATACCAAGAACGCCTTAGGAACTAACTTCCTATCCGTCGGCTTGGGCTATGACCTGAAGTGGTTCGATGCGTTCCTGCCCGGAAAGATTGAACTCTACACCGACTACTACAAGCGTCCCAAAAACACCGCCAATTTTGGACGGGTTGAAGGAACCAGTTGGGGTGTGGGACTGGCATCGCGTTTCTACTTCTTGGAACGAGGGTGGTCTCCTTACTTCGGTGCAGGCATTGGTTTATACAACAGTTTCGCCAGCCAACAATTGCCCTCAACCACAGGAACCCCGCTCTACGACAGCGCACGCCGTATCTCTATCGGGGGTAAATTTACCATTGGTGCGGAACTGAAGAGTGGTTTCTTCGGGGAAGCGGATTATAACTTCCTGCCGCACCCCAGCATCTTTGGGAGCGACCTTGCCATGAGCGGGTGGACTATCCGCGCAGGATACCGTTTCTCCTTCAGTAAAAAAAAAGTAACTAAAGCGGCTCCTGCCACTCCCGTTTACTTGTATAGCACCACAGTTCCATCTACGCCTCCTCCCGTGGATTCGCGCCCGTTAGCCGTCCTCTATGATGGGGGAATGAAGGATTGGATAGAACCTGCCGGACAGATTTTTAATCAAAACCGTGCCGGACAGGTACCTGTGGTGCTAAAAGGAATGGGTTCCCGCGAGGGACGAGACAACATTCTCTACGATAAAAACAAGGTGTTCCCGGCGATGTGGTTGCCGTCCGATGACTATTGGGTAGACAAACTCAAGCGCGATGCCGCAAACCCGGAACTGCCTTTTAAGAGTGGGGGAACATTGGGAGAGTCCACTCCCTTGCTGAAAAGCTATATCGTCTTTCTGATGCCAACGGAGAAGGCACAAGCCTTTGAGCGAGCAATGGCACTGCCCACCTATCAAGGTAAAACTTGGGCACTGATTCGCACATTGGCAACAAAAGGTTGGGGAACTGTGGGCGCACCTGCCAATTGGGGGAAACTCAAAATGGCACATACCAACCCCACTCTCTCCAACTCCTCCATGATGGCACTAGTTTTGATGTACCAAGAGTTTGCGGCGGCAAACCCTGGCAAAGACATCAATAACGCGGACTTCAAGGCAATGCTCTTGGATATTGAAAGCAGTGTACGCTCCTTCGCACCGTCCACCGCCAATCTGGCGCAAAATGTTGCCCGAAACCCTAACTCGGCAGATATTGCTATTTTGTATGAGAGCGAAGCCCTGCGGGTGGCAAGCGCAACCCGTGGTCTGCGAATTGTCTATCCGTCTCCCACAGCGAATGTCACGGTTCCAGCGGCGGTAGTTCAAGCCCCGTGGGTCACACCCGACCGTGCCAAACTTGCCAACGAGTTTATTGCCTACCTGAGTAGCGATGCGGTACAAGAAAAGACCATTGGTTCAGGCTACCGCCCTGCGAGTGCCTCTTTCACCAATCAGGTCACCGCTTACTTTACGGACAAAGCAAGTCTCGGCGCAAAGGCTTCCCCGACCAACATCGCCCCCGATACAGACACCAAAACCAAAGAAGGTCTTATCTACAACTGGAACGAGTGGGTAGGTAAGAAACGCTAAGCTTTTCGAGAAGCAAACCCCCTCCCCGACACGTGGTTGGGGAGGGGGTTTGCTTTAGCATTCAAGGGACAACCCTACTTGAGTTCGACGCTTGCGCCTTCCCGTCGTTCTTGCGCCTTCCCGTCGTTCTTGCGCCTCTAACTCTTGTGCGAGTTTCCTCTGCAATGCGTTCACCCGTTTTTGCAGAGACTCTACCGATAGGCGCACTGCCACATCGTCTGGCGACCTCTCAAACTCCTGCCGATACTCCTGTAGCAGGGCGATAGACTCCGATAACTCGATTTGTTGTTGGGCTTCTAAATCATATAGAACGTCTGCGGATTTTGTCTGAATCATTGTCTACTTCCTATGGGCAAAACTGCAATTCCCTTTGTTATTCTTTGCCGAGTGTAACCAAACTGCCGAATCCATAACGCTTTAGTTTTACTCAGTATACCCTAAGTCAAAGAAAGAAGGGTGTAGAGGAAAATACAAATTCCTTTACACCCTTTGCAACGTTTTTTAGTTGGGAAACTATTTGAGTTCGACGCTTGCGCCTTCGGCTTCCAGTTGGGCTTTCAGCTTTTCGGCTTCGTTCTTCGCCAAACCTTCCTTCACGGGCTTGGGAGCGGTATCCACCAACTCCTTGGCTTCCTTCAGACCCAGACCGGTGATTTCGCGAACCACTTTGATAACCTGAATCTTCTTGTCGCCAGCAGCGGTCAGAACCACATCGAAGGAGTCCTTCTCTTCGACCACCGGTGCGGCAGGGGCATCACCACCCGCGCCCGGCATCGGAGCAAAGCCCATCGGCATCCCCATCGGCATTGCCGGAGCCGCAGACACACCAAACTTATCTTGCAGTTCTTTGACCAATTCCGCCAGTTCCAAAACGGTCATGTTTTCAATTGCGGAAATCAGTTCTTCTTTTGTTAACGCCATTTGCGTAAATCCTTTCGTTACTACGAAGCCGGTTAGTTTAACCAGCCTGTTCTTTCTGTATGCGAATGTTGTCCAGCGTGTTGACAAAGTTCCCTAACACATTTTGCAGGGAGCGCGTCAGGCGAACGCCCGGATTGAGATTGTCGAGGGTGCTAACAAAGTTAGCAATCGGTGATTGTAGCGAACCCAGAATTCGTGCTACCGATTCCTCACGGCTCGGTGCTTTGGTCAACCGCTCCACACCCGTTGCATCGTAGAAGCGTGTCCCGATAACCAACCCTTTGAGTTTCAGGGGGGTATTACGGTTCTCCTCGATGTATTTCTGGAACGCCTTCGCAGTTTCCACCGGGTCTTTGTGAGCAAAACCGATAGCAGTAGGACCGTTCAGAGTCTCGTCCAATTGCGGGTCTGCCGGAATAAGGTCAGCAGTGGCTCGCTTGAAGAGAGTATTTTTGACAACGGTAAACGTTGTATCCGATTCACGCAGTTTGACACGCAGTTCGGAAATCTGCGAAACGGTCAAGCCACGGTAATCGGCAAGAATCAACGCTTTCGAGTTGCTTACCTCTTCGGTGATACTGGCGATAATCTCTTCTTTTTGCGGTGTCGGCAAGGGTTCACCTCCTTTCGGATAGTCCAAGCAAAACAGCCCTGACTCCGACGAGGAATCAGGGCTGCTCCGTATTTGAAGCGCACAGGAGAGCCTGATGCAATTCCTTGCACACTCTTTCTGCGCGAAATCGGTTCCCTGTCACCTCGGCGGGTAGCCCCTATCGGGCAATTAAGTAGTTCACTGTAGAACCACACCTGCTGTCTTTAGCAACGGGCAAAACTGTTTTGCAATTGTCCGGGGAGAAGTTTACCATGCGGTATCGGCAGTGTCAAGGAAACTCTAGCCACTTTCAGGCTTTTCCTCACTCGGTCTAAAAAAACACCTCTAAAGACACTGCGCCCGTTCTCGATTCCGCAACAATTTGCCAAGCCGATTCGGGCGCAGAGTAGTCATGATGAGCAGGTAATGAATTAGACCGCTCGTGTTACTTTGTTTGCCTTCAGGCACTTCGCACACACTTTAACTCGTTGCGGGGTTCCACCGACGACGGTCTTAACCGATACCAAATTCGGCTTGAACACACGCTTGGTGCGCGGGGCGCGGTAACGCCAACCGATTGAGTGCTGGTTACGGATATTTTGACCATGCATCGGGGCTTTGCCGCAGACTGTACAGATATTCATCGCAGGCAGGCTCCTGATTCCAAAAGTTTCGTAATTTTGAGAGTTCCCCATTCGCCGCAGCCTGCGGGAACGGACACAAAGAAACCCGGCAGAACCGGGGTGCTGTATACTATACCATCACATGGGAAATTCGACAAGACCACCTTTAGAACGATTGTGGGAGTTCGTTCGGGAACGCGGTACGACTTGGCTTATCCGAATCGGAGTGTTGCCGTCGCCCGCTCCCTACCGCACCGATGCTGACACAGTAGACCCCGCAGAGCGTCGCGTCCTCGGCTTGGTTCGCCCCGTACATACCGCTACCACCGAGACACGCTTAACCGAGGTGTTAGAGATTCTCCGCATGGGACACTATCGGGTGGTTCCGGTGGTTCGCCCCAACGGAAGCGGGGGCTATGGTGAGTTGGTGGGATGGGTAACTGAACAGGGAATAGCAACCGCATTTTTGTATGCCTCTTCTGAGGAACGCAAGCAGTTCTGGGAAAGTGCGGTGGGACAGATTATGGAAACCCCTCCCGAACCTGTCGCGATAGCGCATCGTACCGTTGAGGTGGCGGAGCAGATGAGCCAATTGGGAGTAGACACCTTACCTGTCACCGACTACCAAAACAACCTGCTCGGTATCCTCTCGCGTTCCGACTTGGTGCAGGAGTTGGTTCGTCCCTATCGTCCCCCGATAATCGGAGGAATGGCAACCCCGATTGGTGTCCATCTGACCACAGGAGGAGTTTCTGGAGGGGTCGGCGCACAGGGACTCTTTCTCACCGGTTTAGGGATGTTTGTTGCCTCTTTTGGGGCGGCTCTTTTGACGCAACCCCTTGTAGATAGGGTTATCCTGCTACCGCCGGAGTGGCAGGCATCGGCAAAACTCTTCCTCGAAACCGTGGGACAATTGGTAGTCTTTTTGGGTTTTATTCACTTCTCGCCAATGGCAGGCTATCATGCGGCAGAGCATCAGGTCGTTCATGCACTGGAGCGCGGCGAACCCTTACAAGTGCCATATGTGCAAAAAATGCCGAGGGTGCATCCCCGTTGTGGAACCAATATTGTCGCTGGAGGCACTCTCTTCTGGATAGGGGGAACCGCTCTGCAACCGTGGTTGGGAGAGTTTGCCTTTCTGCTCTCTGGCTTGCTGACACTGGTCTGCTGGCGGGTGTGGGGCGAATGGTTGCAACAGTATGTGACGACTAAGCCTGCCACCGATGCACAGATTGAGGACGGAATTCGTGCCGCCAACGAACTCTTGGCACAGTATAACACCTGGGGTTTTCAGCCAATAACTCCGCTTCAACGCCTCTGGAACATGGGATTTTTGCCCATTTTTGTGGGTTTTGGTGTCGGATATGGCACTATCTATCTGCTCTATTGCCTTTTCCCACAATCTTTGGCATGGGTGAACCCCCTTTTGCAAAGCCTGTGGTAGGTGCAAGGGAAAAGGTGTTGTGAAAAAAGAAGTCCCAGAAAGCACTGGAAGGGTGAGGGGCAAACCCAGTACAATGGAGTCAGTATGGTAGCATCACTTTTAGCAACAACACAGGTTGCCGGACAGTTGACGACAGAAGCCGTCATCACCACCCTGCAACAAATTGTCACCCAGGGGGCAACCTATGGACATGTCACTCCTGAGAGTGCCAAACGGGTCTTGGTCGAATATGTCTCTGCCGACCCCAACGGTCCCTTGACGGTGGGACACGCACGCGGCGGAGTGGTTGGCGATTCGCTTGCGGCACTACTAACCTTCGCAGGGCATACAGTCACTCGTGAGTTCTATGTCAATGATGCGACGAACTCGCGACAGATAGAGCGGTTTGCCCAAGCCCTCCTACATCGGTATCGCCTACTTCTCTTTGAAGCCGGGTCGTTCGATGGCGATGTCGCCCCGCGCACACTCTCCGATTACCCCGAAGCCTATGTGACCGATATTGCCCGGAAAATTATTGAGCAAGAGGGAGATAGGTTTCTCAGTCTCCCCGAACCGGATGTTCTGCTTCACCTTCAGCAATCCGCTACCCGACTGATTCGTGTCGAGCAAGAAGATACCCTCAATATATTGGGCTTGCGCTTTGATAACTGGTTCTCCGAAACAGAACTGCATCGGCACGGGGCAGTACAAGCGATTCTGCAACGTCTCAAGGACGCTGGATACACGTATGAGCAGAGCAGTGCAGTCTGGCTACGTTCAACAGCGTTTGGTGATGCAAGTGACCGGACACTGGTACGCCCCGATGGCACACCAACCTACTTGGCGGGCGACCTTGCCTACCATGCCGATAAATTTGAGCGAGGCTATGAGTGGCTCATTGACATCTGGAATGAGAGCCACGCCACCTATATTGAGCGTACTCGTGCGGGTCTGACCGCGTTAGGCTATGATGCAAATCGTCTCTCGTTTGTTCTGGTAGGGCAGGTGCATCTCTTGAAAAACGGGACGGAGGTTCGCGGAACCCGGATGTCAGGACCCGATGGCACAGCCACTCTTGCCGAAGCCCTGCCGGATATACCTGCCGAAACGATGCGCCTCCTCCTCTTAAAGCAAGAAACCAACCACTCCTTGGATATGGATGCCGATGTGGTGCAACGCCGGGATAGAACTAATCCTACCGCCTACCTGCAAGACACCCTGCATCGCTGTCGAGCATTTGCAAGCGAGGGAAGTAGCGTAAGTTCTGCCGGAGAAAATGGGGTGAAGGAATACCCGGCTCCCTTAGTCGAAGAGTTGGTAGGATTCTCGGTTGCCGTGCGTCAATCGGCAGAACATCTTGCCCCGGACTGGCTTCTAGGGTATGCACTGAATCTAGCAACCCACTGGCATAGTGTCGCGAATCAGGGGGTGATGTTACCCCTACTGGCGCAGGCAACAGAGGTTGTTCTGACAAACACACTGGATATATTAGGAGTTTCTCCTCTGGTGGAACCCCCTATCGAATGAGTTGTCCCGTGAACCAACCCTAAAACCAATCCTATTGAATGAATTGTCAAGTGAGTCAATGAGAAAGCTGGATATGCGAAATCGTCAATCCTCCGTGCGCCCCTTCCAGAGCGCACTCCTGCTTCTGCTAACCCTGCTCATCCCTTCGATGCTTCTCGGAGGTCGTGGTACTCCCGCTTGGGCAACCGGGCAGGTGGTGAGTCATGGGGCGTTCACTGACCGGGATGGGGTAAAGCATGAATGGTATATCAATGCCGCACACACTCTCATTTGGGACGATAAACCGTTTGTCCCGGTAGGAGGGCGATTTCAGGCACGCTCTTGGGTTCCACAACCTACCGAAGCCGATTTTCAAGCGGATGTGGAAGCCCTCAAAACCCTGAAAACAAACCGTATCACCGACATTTACCTGCAACCAGCACGCGGCGGTATTACAACCGTTCCACCGGGAGCCATTCAGCGTCTGATAGACCATCTGGAGCAGGAGGGGTTCACTTACGGCATCTCATTCAATGATGGACCGCAAGAGATTCTCTCCGGTTACGATGTTCGCCCCGGCAAATACCGCAATGTGGTTCCTGCCGATGGCGGAAATATCCGCTTTCCGATTGACACCCTTACCTCCGCCCTCTACTTTCTAGTCAGTGAGAACGGACAAGAGGTTATCACGGTGGGGGAAGCCACAATGGTCGCCGAAGGCGCACGAGTAACCACCAGTGCCATGTCTGGTAAGTATGTCGTGTTTCTTCTGCCCCGTAAAGCGTTCTTCTCTTCCACCTCTATCGGGATTCCCAATCTTTGGGAGGGAGTGGACAACTATCGCGATGCCCTTCTGCTTCTCTTCCGTCAAGTAAAGTTTGGCAAAGGGTTTCGCTTCTTTGTAGACCCGCTTCCAGCAGACATGCACCTCTCGGATATGTTTGACTCGTTCATCCCGACAGGAACGGCGTTTGCAACAGAGTGGGGAGAGTGGTTAGCACGACGCTACAAAAGTGTAGATGGTTTACAGGTTTCTTGGGGGCTACCAGACCGCCCGTTGCGCGATTTTCGCGAAGCCGCGCTTGTTCTCCCCCTTTGGGGGGGAAGCAAAGGGGTAGAGTTTCTGTATAACCCGGTCAACGGGGAACGCTACCGTGTGCAGACCACGCGCTCCACTTTTTGGCGCGACTTAACCGAGTTTAAGCACGAGTTTATTCGCACCACAATGAACGACCTTGCTACCGTGCTGAAGCGTACCGTGGCAAATGTACCTGTGGTTTACCGGGGTTCAGGCTATTCTGCACTCTTCACCAATCTCCCTGCGGGGCAAGGTTTCGATGGCATCGGGATTGCCGCCTATGGCAAAGGCTCGGACTTGGTGACCCACTCCGCCGGGTATCTCTATGCTCATAGTGCCGAATCCCCCAAAACCATGTGGCTTCCCGTTGTCGGGACAGCCGATGCCCCCCGCAAAGAGAAAACCTCTGCCGGGTTCCTTTCCCGGAACGCGCTACACAGTAACTTGGACTGGTTACGCGATATTGGCGCACGAGGGTTTTATGTAGATGGTGTCCGCTTGACCGACCCGCAGGAGAAAGCGTTTGACCTTTCGCTGATGCCGGAGCAACTGCGTTGGGTCGCGGATTATGCGGATGTCTTAGCCACCACCGGGGTTGCGGGTCTGGAGCGGTTGCCAACCGCCCTGTTCTACCCACGCAGTTTAGGAATAGAGACGGCTTCGCTTCGCCCCCTCAACGGTGGGGGGTGGTGGCTCCCCAGTGACCGCCCCGGAATCGCTTATAACTTCGGTCCCAGTGGCAAGGCATATGCCCTCTCCGACCCGGATGGCAGTGTGGCATACTACCTCTGGAATCCAGCAGGAACTCGGACTATCCGGCTACGTATCCCCAAAGCCGCAACTGCGCCTGATGCCCCCGTGGTGCGTTGGAGTGCCTCTGCCGAAGGTAAAGTCAAAGGGAACGTCGTGACTTTGACGATTGGACAAGACCCCATTCGCTTAGAGAACTTCCCCACCATTCCCGTCCCCCTGGATGCTTTCAAAGAAGTGACAGAGGAGATAGGCACAATGATTGGGATGATGAAGAAGCAGGAGACTCTGGATTGGGGGCGTTACGAACTGCAACTCTCTGGGCTGAAGCGACGCTACAACGAAGACACACCTCTCTTTGGCTTGGAGGAGGCACTGCAACTGCATGACCAACTGCAAAACCAACTTCGTGCGTATGCGTGGTTAGAGGCGGAGCGTGCCACCTCACACAGTTTTGACACCATCTCCTTGAAGTATGGAGCCAGCGAAAACCGTGTACTGAGTGTGGAACCACGGCTGAGCGGCGCACCTATCGCCTCTGCCTTCTTTCCCATCGTGGTTCGCTCCACAGGAACCTTTAATATCTGGGTTGCCGCCTCGCCGGATGCTTCGTTCTCATTCCGTGTAGATGGGAAGCCACTGCTGGATGAAGCGATTGCGCCCCAACGTATCGGGGCAACATATGCTGGGGGGAAGTTAGTCTGGTTCCGCTACGGTTCTGCGACATTGCCACGGGGAAACCATCAGATAGAAATTCGCGCCAATGGAGCCGCCCTACTGGACACAGTTCTTTTCCTCACAGGAGACTTCACTCCCAATGGAACTGTTCCGCCCTCAGTTATTCCTAAACCATAGACTACTTTGAGGACTTAGGGGCGGCGCAAGAGGCGATTCGCCAACGTCCTACTTCGTTCGGATTTTGGAATTGGATAAGTCGGTACATGAGAGTGAACGTTACGAAAGAAACGAGGATTATCGTAGATATGAACTTTACCAATTCGCTAACTTGGACGAGGTCGAATCTTTTCTCAGGCATTTAGGCTACGGTCTTGAGGGTATTCAATGGCGTGTTGATCTTGACGCTCCTTAGTAAAAATTATGTGAGGACATTGACTCCGCATACTCTCCTCGGGTGGTTATTCTCTGAATAAACGTTCACATTTTGCCAGAGGCAAGTGTGGTTGATATAATATCAAAAAAAGTGTGGAACTTGAAGCAGTTTTGAATTGTCTGGATACGTTTTGTTATGCAGAAAAATACTCACATTGGGACAAAAGGTGACTATAAATTGATGCGATATTCTTCATTGGCAGTGAATCTTTCACTACTATGCGCCTTCGCGCCACTTACAGTGGCTTTTGCACAATCCAACCCGCCCGCGCCACCACCGCCACCCGCGAACTTCCAACATGAAGGGGATACATTCCCAAGTACGGATTCTGTGGAGATTACCATCCGATAGCAGATGGATAGTACATAGGCGTACTGTCGGTTTACGGTTATGGGTTTGTGGGGGTGAGCTTGGTGGGGGTGGCTCCTGTTTCTACAGAGAGTTTTAGACCCGTAAACTCATAGGTTCCTTTTTGTCGTCCGACTTGTAAGCCCACCTTGCTTTCTAACGGTTCGTAGCGTCGTGAAAGCGGAAAAGTAAAGGTGTACTCCTTCCATTCCGGTGTCAACTGAATCTCTTTCCCGAAATCCCGAAAGAAAGGTGCACCACTTTCCTCGAAAACAACAGTCGCAGTATTTGCTTGGGGAGAGCGGGCTAAAAAGCGTAGGGTGATGCGCTCTTTCGGCTCAAAGCGATAGGGTAAGACGAAGTAAGACTGCACAAACCATATCTCTTTTGCCGACGTTTTCTGGGTTACTATCTGTAGGGCTTCTGTCTCCCCAGCAGTTCCTCCCGTCACCGGAACGATTTGTAGGGAACCACTGCCAGCCTCCTCTGAGTTATATCTCCAGTATCCTGTGGTTGCTTTCCCGGTTTGCTGTTCCGTTGCTAATGATAGCACGATGGTGTCAGGACGTTGGAGGGGAGTGCCGGGAACCGGAGTCGGGTTGGTACTTTTAACGTTAGGGCGCGGTGTCAGAATCAGGAACAAGAGAATCCCAATGCCCGCCACAAGAACCATTGCCCCCATTGGCTTAATCACAAATTGCATCGTAAATTCCACCCCTTCTCGGGTTATTTTTGCGCCACTAACTCCACTTGAGAGAACTCATAGGTTCCCTCTGCTCGCCCCACCTGCAAACACAACTGCGATTCGCCAATCGCATAACTGCGCTTTACCTTAAACGGTAGCGTATACTGCTTCCATTCCGAGGCGAGACGCAGTTCCGAAGAGAGGTCTTTGTAGTAGGGTTCGTTTGACTCTTCAAAAACAACCTGAACCGCCCCGCCTTTGGGGGAACGCGCCCAAAAACGCAGGGCATACTGCTCGCCGACATTCACCGGAAAAGGGAGTTGTCGCTGTGCCTGAACAAACCAAAACTTTTCAGGAACCGGCTTTGCCACCGTCAGGCGCACGGCTTGCTTAAAACGAGCAGGGGAGTCGCGAACAGGCACAATCTTTAAGTTCCCCTCACCGGGAGATGTAAGACTCAACTGCCACTTAGAACTTCCTGCGGGAACCACAGGAATCTCTTGTGAGAAACTACCCGATGGGAGAGAGCCAGTATTTCCACGAACTCCTGCCGTGGCGGAAGAGGGTTGTTGGGCGCGGACAGCCAAAAAACTTAATGTTGCAACGGAGACTAATATGAGAGCCGCACCCAATGGTTTAATAATAAATTGCATGATTTTTGCTCCTGAGCAGATGTTCTGGCACCTTGCCAGACTCTAAACAGAGAAATTTTACTATATTTTATCAAGAAAATCTATACTGAAACGTCGCTGATAGGCTTTCTTAGGGAGTAAGAGTTCTCTGTGCGATGGATTGTTCGTGTCGTGCGTGGACTGCATTAAGGCGTGCGCTGATGGCTAAAAGAAAAAGTACCAATAGAGATACCGCTACCAGTATTGTGCCAGTAGGACTTAAAACAATTCGCATAAATCGGCTCTGCCCATTCAGAGTATTTTACTTTATTCGTACCGTAAAACAACAATAGTCTCGTTTTAGCAATAACTGTGCCGTAATATAACCCTACAGAAAAAATTCAACGAGTCAGTCCCTGCATACTCATGCCTTACTCAGGAGAAAGTCGTCCCTTCGTTATGACCGAAACCCCTATTACCAAAAAAACTATTATCTGCTTAGGACTTCTGGTTGCCGATACGGTTGGCAGACCTATTGACCAACTGCCCCGGCGTGGCACACTGGAACTGATTGACCAAATCGAACTGCATATCGGTGGGTGTGCCGCGAACACGGGAGCCTCTCTGGGCAAATTAGGTTTACCGGTTGCAGTTCTGGGCAAGGTAGGACAGGACGGTTTTGGCGAATATCTTCTCCATGCCCTGCAAAAGGTGGGAGTGGACATACGCGGTGTTGTGCAGTCGGTAGATAGCCCCACGGCGGCAACCATTGTCACGGTACATAGTGATGCCGAGCGGTCTTTCCTCCATGTTGCTGGGGCAAATGCAACATTCACCGCCAAAGATGTTCGTTGGGAACTCACAGAGGGGGCAACTATCTTCCATGTGGCTGGTCTACAACTGATGAGTGCTTTTGAAGGGGAGGATGTGGGTACGGTGGTCGCGGAGGCAAAGCAACGAGGTCTGCTTACCACACTCGATACCGTGATGAACCCTCGCTCTGCGGGTTGGCAGGGTATCGCCCCGGCACTGCCCTACCTTGACTGGGCATTACCCTCCCTGGAGGAGTCTGCCCAACTGACAGGAACAATGAACCCGGAGGAGCAGGTCAAGCGTTTCCGCGATGCCGGAGTGCGAAATGTGGCTATCAAGTTGGGCGGTGCCGGATGCTATATCGCGCCAGAGGATGCGAAACCGTTCACTATCCCCGCCTTTCCGGTAATTGCGGTAGATGCACTGGGGGCAGGGGATGCTTGGGTTGCAGGCTTTCTGACCGGGTTGCATCAAGGCTGGTCTCTCAATAAAACCGCTCGATTTGCAAATCAGGTCGGCGCGTGTTGTGTCCAAGCCCTCGGTGCAACCACGGGGATTCGCTCGTTAGTCGAAACGTTGGCTCTTATGGAGCAATAGGGCATTTCTAACCCCTCTTTTCGGGAGATGGGGCAATGGGAGGCTCGTCTAAAAATTCTGGGTTCTTGGGCGAAACAACCTGTGATAAATGACGTATGCTATACTGCATGATAGTCGCACGATAGAATGACCATTTGAAACTCTATGGCAAATGCCTCGAAGGTACCGAAAATAGCACCTGTCCCCCAATCGCTTGATGTCTCGTCTGTGGAACCACCGGACGCGAAAATTTCGCGGCAGGACTGGCTCTTTTTGATTGCTTTAGCCAGTATTGCAGGTTTAGCGGAACTGGCAATCGTTATTATCAATCTCTCCACCAACCCTATCTACCTAGATAAGGGACTACACCTACCGCAGTTGGTTGGGATTTCGCTCTCTGTGTTCTTTCTCGCTGAGGCGTTGGGGAACGCCCCTTTTGGGGCAATCTCAGACCGTTGGGGTCGTCGCCCCATGATGGTTTTGGGGGCACTGCTCTCGGTGGGAACCTGTGTCGCGATGGCATGCCTTCGTCCTCCCACCGACGGCACGGGAATTCTACTTGTCTCTGCGGCTGTCTTGGGGTTGCGCGTGGTAGATGGGATTGGTGCAGCGATGTACTGGCCCGCCCTCTTTGCCAGCGTCGGCGATAGACTTCCCCCAGAGCGTCAGGCGCAAGGTATGAGCATTCTCAATGTCACCTACTTAGTCGGTATCGCGTTTGGACCCGTCATTGGGGGGCTTTGCAACGAGAACTTAGGGCGACAGTTTAGCCCCAACCAGCCGGAGCGATATATCCCATCGTTTATGGTTGCCGCTCTGTGCTTTGGAATCATCGCGATGATTGCCGCAATTATCGCGCCTCGACGACCCACACATACCACACATCAGGAAATTGCCGCTCAGACCCCCGATACCCTCCCCGATACCAGCAGTGGAAACCCTCATACCGGAACACCGCTTGCGGCAATCCAACGTGCCATTCGGGAGATTCCGTTTCTGCTTCTGATGGGCTTTCTGATTTTCTTTGCGTCGGCGGGCTTAATTCCCCCCTATCTCAAAAATTTTATCATGCACCGCTTCGATGTCTCAGAATCCACCTTCGGGACAATGCTTCTCTATCCCGCAATTATTATTGCCGCACTCTCGTTTCCATTGGGTAAGTTCTGTGATAGATGCGGGAAACCGCGTGCCATTCAAATCGGTTTAGGGATAGTTTCTGTAGCCCTCTGGGCATTGTTGGTAGTGCAGGAGGTATGGGCGGTTATCGCGATTGGCTCCCTCTTAGGCATTGGGTTTATTCTTGCCTTCCCGTCCTACATGGCATATGTTTCCGAAATAGCCGGTCCCAAAGAGCGTGCAGGAATGATTGGGGCAGTACGGATGGCGCAGGGAATTGGGGCACTCTCCGGGGCAGCGATTTCATCCACCCTCTACACCGCCGATGCCAAGCATCTTACTATCTTTGTTGTGGCAAGTGCGCTCATCACGATTGGCTTTGCTCTAAGTCTGTTTGTTATTCGCCCCCTCTCGCCACAGATTTCGGACATGGCAACGTCAGAGGAGAGGGCATAATGAAGGTAGTATTACGATGACAACTGACCCCAATACAGAGTTTCACCAAGCCTGTTTGCGGGAAGCCATTCGCTTGAGTATCGAAAATGTGGAACGTGGAAATGGCGGACCGTTCGGCGCAGTGGTTGTCCGGGAGCGAGAGATTATTGGGTATGGTGCGAACGCCGTTACCGCAACCAATGACCCCACTGCACACGCCGAGATTGTCGCAATCCGTCGCGCCGGTATCCGCTTAGCCACCTATGACCTATCGGGGTGTGTCTTGTATACCTCGTGTGAACCCTGCCCGATGTGCCTCTCCGCAACCTACTGGGCAAGAATTGGCGCAGTCTACTATGCCGCCTCCCAAGCAGATGCCGCCACCGTTGGCTTTGATGATGCCTTCCTCTATCGCGAAATCGCTTTATCAATGTGGGAACGTTCCTTGCCCATGACTGTCATTCCTGAATGTGAAGAGTTCGCTCGCACCGCATTTTCTCTTTGGGCAAGCGACACCAACAAGACGATGTATTGACTATTGACCCGAACCACCCTCCATACAACCCGGTGAGGGTAGGGTTTCATCAGTCTCTCCTCCCCCAACTCTTAGGTAGGGGCAGGGGGCAGGGGGAGAGGTTTAGCAAATTCGTATGACAACATTCGACTTCCATCAGCGACAGGTAGGAACCTCCGAAAAGTCCACAGTAGCACGACGCGATAGAGCCACAGAGGATGCACTCTATCGTCTCTATCGCGGCTACTTTGAAACCGCCGAGAACACGCGCAACTGGAACCCATGGGTAGCAATTCCGTGGGACGAGGTAAAAACAACTCCCTCCGCGCAGTTAGCCGGGGGCGTTCTGGCAACATATAAGGAACTTCTCTTCCTTCCCGACTACTCCGCACACGCGCTTTCGACCCTTCGGGCAAGTCGGGGCAGAGCGTGGTTTTTGACGCGGTGGAGTTATGAGGAGGGTAAGCATCTTCTGGCACTGGGCGAATGGTTAGTGCGCTCAGGAGTTTGCACCGATGAGCAGTTAAAAACACTGGGCGATGAAATTCTACTACAGTATCGCTGGGAATCGCCTACAGAGGAACCCACCGCTTTGTTTGTGGATGCCCTGCTGTGGGAAGTGCGCGAAATCGCGTTGGTCACTGGCTTACAAGAGTTAGCCCAAACCGAGGGAGACACCGCCCTGATTCAACTTCTGGAGCGGTTACACAAGGACAATACAGCACACCAGGGCTTCTTCCGCGAAACTCTGCGAATTATTTCTCAGACATACCCCGAAGAAGTGACCACAGCGATTACCCAAATCGCTAAAGTGCATGATTTAACCGAAAAAGCGGTACGGGACACTGTTTTCGCAGAACAAACCAACTAGGCAACTCCCCAATAACCTAATAACCCAATGACCTTAAAAAATGGTAAAATTAGGAAAACGGCAGGGATACGGTGAAGAGAGAGCGCATGGCTTCGGTCTGGGCAATTGGCGATATTCACGGCGAATGTGAAAAGTTAGAGGCACTGCTTGCGGCACTCCCGCGTGCAGAGAACGATTTTACGGTCTATTTAGGCGATTACATAGACCGAGGACCGGACTCTGCCGGGGCGGTGCGTCGTGTGCTGGCAGAGTATGATGCCAACCCGGAACGAACCATTCTCCTTTGGGGCAACCATGAAGATATGGCGGCGGGACGCTACAGTTTAGACCGTCCCTCCACCTTTGAGTACGACCTCTTTGACTGGTATCGCAATGGCGGTATCCAAGCAATGAAGTCGTTTGGATATGGGGATTACGACCTTTTCCAAGCGGACTGTCCTCCCGAACTGATTCGTCTGATGGAACTGCTTAAACTCTACTGGCAGGCTCCTGCCGACCTCTTCCCCGACTTAGCGCACTGTATCTGGGTTCATGCCGGAGTTCTACCCGACCTACCAGTAGAGGAGCAAGGCGGCGACACACTCCTTTGGGTACGCGATGAGTTCCTCCACTTCCCCGACAAGTTAGGGCGGTTGATAATTCATGGGCATACCCCCATGCGGAAAGTCCGTGTGACTGTGGATAAAATCGGGATTGATACAGGCGCAGTTTTCGGTGGTGTTCTGACCGCCCTCCAACTCCCCGAACGCCTCGTCTACCAAGCCGACGAAGAGGGTAATGTCACCTCCTACGACTTGGATAATCCCCCAGCAGACCAACCCGAATAGACCCAATCGAAGATTCAGTTCAGCATGGCGAGGACGACGGAGCCGAGCCAGAGGAGTAGGTTTACTCCCATTGCCCGGTCTGTGAGGAGGATAGTTTCGGGGGATTCCCCTTTTCCCTGTTGGTAGGCTAAGTACAGGTAGCGGAAGATGCCGTACAGTACAAACGGAGCGGTTGCCATAAGGTACGGGTGGGCGCGACCCGTGGGCGAGAGAAAACTATAGAGCAGGTACGATACGACGCAGGTCGTAGCGACCAAGGTTATCATCTGGTCCAGATACCCCGTGGAGTATTCCGCTAGGATGGGGCGAGTGGGAGATTCGGTTCCGAGGGTCACCAACTCCGAGCGACGCTTCATTAACCCGATAAAGAGTGCCAAGAGGAAGGTGCAGAGCAGAAGCCACTCCGAGGGACGCACGGGCAGTGCCACCGACCCCGCAACCGCCCGCAGAACGAACCCCGCCGCTAAGGTGAAGACATCCACCAGAACAATATTTTTCAGGGCGAACGAGTAGGCAAAGGTTACGGCGATATAGGCAACCGCACAGAGGGCAAACGCATTTCCCAAGAAGTACCACCCCGTCGCAACGGCGAGCGGGAGGAGGAGGATGGTGAAGGTAATGGCAACCGGGATAGTCAGCGCACCCGACGCAATCGGACGGTCTTTTTTGGTGGGATGCTGACGGTCTAACTCTCTATCGCGAATATCGTTGAGGATATAGGTACAACCGGAGAGGAGACAGAAGAGGGTAAAAGCAAGCCCCGCACGCCCCCAAGTCTGTGCGGTATGCCCTTCATTGAGGGTAAAGAGTAAACCCGCAAAAAGTAGCAGGTTTTTTGTCCACTGACGGGGACGTAGGGCAGTAAGTAGGGGCGGCATTCCAAAAAGAGGATACCCCCTTCCCGATAGTTCGGGGAAGGGGGCAAGGCGATTAGTCGCTAACCGTGGTTTCCAGAGTGGTGCTGACTGGCTTTTTCAGTCCATCCACATCCGAAACCGTGAGCGTGATAATATACTTCTTCTCCCCATTGCTACCGGAGCGGGGGAAGGTGTGAGTCACCACACGCCCGACAGCATCTTCCTGAATCCCGTCATCGGCATTGAAGTCCCACGAATACTTCAGCGTAGAGGCTCCCCCCTCCGCGCTTCCGACAAAGGTGGCAGGCTGTTGGGCAAAGAGAATCTGATCATTGAGAGGACCGATGGAGATTTCGGTATTATCTACCAGCGTATTGATTTCGCCGATGTAGAGTTGTCCGAACTTATCGCCGAAAACGCCGATGGATTTGAGTTCTGCGGCGGCTCCAGTGGCGGGTTTATCTCCCATTTTGTCGCGAAGCGGTTTGAAGGGGAACGCCAGCGACACCCAACCATCTTGGTTATCAGAGGGCGGCAAGGAGAGGGGACGTACCAACTCATACTGTGAGCCATCTGCCATAGTCAGGAGGAATCGCATATTATCGAAGGGCGCGGCAGAGGATGAGGACGACCCTCCAAAACTACCACCTCCATAACCGCTGAAGCCACCGGGAGGTCCACCCACACCGGGAGGAGGTCCGCCGAAGCCACTGGGCGGTCCCCCACCCTCATCATTGCCGCGTCCGCCGCCAAATCCCCCTCCGAAACCGCCCGTGCTACTTTGCCCCGGCACAAAGCGAACTTGGAAGCGCATATAGGCTTGTGAGCTAGCCATGGCAGCAGAGAGGTCTATGGGGTTTTGCAGTTCAATCCGTCCCCCCTGATACATTCCGTGGGTGGTCACTTTCAAACCCGTTGTCCCGATAATCACGGCTTCTTTGGCAGGTTCCACGTTACCGCTTCCCCATGCACCGAGGCGGATATTATCTAATGAGCCTTGGAAAACACTTTGGGCAATCTGTGCCACATCCTGTCCGTGTGCTTGTGTCGTGAGGACACCCGCACCCAGTAACCCTCCCCCTGCTAACAGCACGGCAAGGGTTGCGATGCGCCGTCGGTTCTTGTTCATAGTTGATTCCTCAAAACTGCCTAACGTTCGTGTTCGTGTATTTAGGTTACGTCTTTTGTATTTAGATTGCTACGCACGGAAAAACTTCAATCGTAGCGGGTGACCCGTTCAATCGAACGGGCACACCCCGTTTTTTCCTCGACATCTATAATTACGCCATGTAGCACGCCACGTCCTTCTGCCACCTTAAAGCGATGGGGTAGTTGGGTGCGAAAGCGTAATAAAATGGTCTCTGTATCCATTCCGATAACCGAATTTTCGGGTCCACACATCCCGACATCGGTGATATAGGCGGTTCCCTTAGGCAAGATTCGCTCGTCGGCGGTAGGGACATGGGTATGGGTTCCTAAGACCGCAGAGACACGCCCATCGCAATGATACCCGAAAGCGACCTTTTCGCTCGTGGTTTCAGCGTGAAAGTCAAAGAGTATCACTTTCGCTTGTGCGGAAAGCGAGGCGATAATCTCATCGGCAACCCGAAAAGGGTCATCCAACGGTTCCATAAAGACACGCCCGTTCATATTCGCCACACCGACCACCGTTCCCGATGCGGTCTTGAACAGTCCGTACCCACGTCCCGGTGTCCCCGGCGGATAGTTTGCCGGACGCAGAACACGGCTTTCCTCCGCAAAGACATCGGTTCCTTCCATTTTCGACCACGTATGGTTTCCCATAGTCAGAACGTCCATGCCGCCCTGAAGCAACATCCGAGCAATCGGAGGGGTAATACCCCACCCTCCTGCCACATTTTCCGCGTTGGCAACAACCAGGTCTAGGGCGAACTCCTCACGCAACACCGGCACAAGGTTTAACGCCGCCTCCCGCCCCGGCTTACCGACGATGTCGCCGATAAACAGGATTTTCATAACAC
>Ga0224722_1000294_pt1 | contig 29307 bp, 21 predicted proteins | sample Balambano_FR1_Me_FD_161646 | JGI IMG/M metagenome (GOLD analysis project Ga0224722, IMG submission 161646) | Freshwater sediment microbial communities from Lake Towuti, South Sulawesi, Indonesia - Balambano_FR1_MetaG | ecosystem: Environmental > Aquatic > Freshwater > Lake > Sediment | place... | reverse complement strand
TTGTTTTTCTAACTTTTTGATTTGCGTTCGGATCTTTGCAAGTTCAATTGTCGTTTTAGCATCCAGTGCAGGGCTTTCTTTAGCTTTGTCTACCAGTGTAATCACAGGTACATTGTTAAGTGCTTGAGAAAATTGAGCAAAAAATTCGGTATCAATTTCAGCACGAACAATTGGTCCTTTACGGCTCAAACGACGTTTTTCTTCTCTTTGAATATGTGCATAGTAACGATGTCTGAGATCATCTTGTTCAAGAGTACGTTGTTGAGCTGTAGGTAATGGATTGGAATCTGCGACCAGATCAATACAATCTACAGGACAGGGGGGAATACAGAGTTCACAACCTGTACATAGATCAGTCAAGATACTATGCATTAATTTTCCGCTACCGATAATGGCATCAACAGGACAGGCACTAATACATTTAGTACACCCGATACACTCATCTTCACGAATTATCGCTTTCATTTGTTGTGGTCGACAATCGGCTTGAATATCCCATACACTTGGTTCAGCAAGCAGTGTTGGTCTTTTTAATAAGATCGCAAGTGCATCGGCAACAGGTTGTCCACCAGGAACACATTTATTTGCATCTTCACCTTCCGTGATCGACTTAGCATAAGGTAAACAGCCATCACGATGTCCACATAAACCACATTGTGTTTGTGGTAAGAGTTGGTCTATTTGAACGATAAGAGAGAGTTGCTGTGCTGAAACTGACATGAAAGAAGATAGGATGAAAACAGTGAATTCATTATAGCAAAGAATAGTTTCGTGGGCGGCGATCGTTGATTAAATCTAAATTTAAGTAGTTGTATATTTTTGTAATAAAATGGTGCTTTTGTGTATTTTATTGGTGCGAAATTTAAGTATCTAAGTCGTTTTCTATAATTTATTGATGTGTTAATCGTTATATTTAACTTCATTTTTTAATATTTATTAAAAAAATAATGAATATTTTTAAATTTAAAATATTGATATTTATGTATAAATAATTAAATTTATTAAAATTAGGTTGAGTGTTGATCACAATCGGTATTAAATGTATTTAACATTCTATTTTGGTGCATTTATAGCACCAAATTAAATCATTACTTGAGGGGTGAGAGTTGAAATACAATAGCTTAAATGATTTTTTGGACTATGTTAAAGCTAGAGATCCGTATCAACCTGAGTTTTTGCAAGCTGTCGAAGAGGTTATGACCAGTTTATGGCCTTTTATCGAGAAAAACCCTAAATATGCTCAGTATGGTTTATTAGAACGTTTGGTTGAGCCTGAGCGTGTTATTCAATTCCGTGTGTCTTGGATGGATGATCAAGGTCAAACCCATGTGAATCGAGCTTTCCGTATTCAATATAATTCAGCGATTGGGCCATTCAAGGGCGGAATGCGTTTTCATCCTTCAGTAAATTTATCCATTTTAAAGTTCTTAGGCTTTGAGCAAACGTTTAAAAATGCTTTAACGACCTTGCCTATGGGTGGCGGTAAAGGTGGTTCTGACTTTGATCCAAAAGGAAAGTCGGAAGCAGAAATTATGCGCTTTTGCCAAGCGTTAATGTTGGAGTTATACCGCCATTTGGGATCAAATACCGATATTCCCGCAGGTGATATTGGGGTTGGTGGTCGTGAAGTGGGCTTCATGGCGGGAATGATGAAAAAGTTGAGTAATGATACGGCTTGTGTTTTTACGGGCAAAGGTATTTCTTTTGGCGGAAGTTTAATGCGTCCAGAAGCGACGGGTTATGGCACTGTTTATTTTGCTGAAGAAATGCTGAAAATTCGTGGCGATCGTTTTGCAGGAAAAACGGTTTCGATTTCAGGTTCGGGTAATGTCGCACAATTTGCAGCAGAAAAAGCCATGTTTTTAGGTGCAAAGGTTGTGAGTCTGTCAGATTCGAATGGCACTGTTTTTGTAAAAAATGGTTTTACCGATACATTACTTGCCGAAGTGATGGAGCTGAAAAATATCAAGCGTGGACGTATTTCAGAATTTGCATCGAAGCATGGTTTTGAATATTTTGAGGGTAAAACGCCGTGGCATATTCCTGTTGATATCGCATTACCTTGTGCCACTCAAAATGAATTAGGCGTCGAAGATGCAAAACTATTGCTAGAGAATGGGGTGATTTGTGTTGCTGAAGGGGCCAACATGCCATCTACCTTAGATGCAGTTGAGAAATTTATTGCGGCTAAAATTCTTTATGCACCAGGGAAGGCATCAAATGCGGGGGGCGTTGCGACATCAGGTCTTGAGATGTCTCAAAATGCATTACGCTTTGGTTGGACTCATGGTGAAGTCGATGAACGCCTACATGCGATTATGAAAGATATTCATGCCAATTGTTTAAGATATGGAACTAAAGAAGACGGTACGGTTAATTACGTGGATGGAGCAAATATTGCTGGATTTGTCAAAGTTGCCGATGCCATTCTCGCGCAGGGTATTTATTAAACATCTCCCTAAATCCCTCTTTAATAAAGAAGGACTTTTCATAAAAAAATCCGATGTTGAAACATCGGATTTTTTATTTAACTGACTAAATTATGGTTTTTTCACGGTTTCTTGTTCAACGACCATATCTAAGACATCAGCTAAGCTTGATTGATCCGCTGCTGGATTTTTAATTTCATAGCGTTTAACACGAACGATCACACGTTGGTTTGGATTGTGTTCAAAGCCTTCGATTTGACCGTAGTAAAGTGACCAATTTTTATCAGCATAGGTTTTGATGCCTTTGTCATCATATTTAATCTCACGAACTTGCATACATGTTTGTGGTGCGACACCCGTACAAGATTTCGTTTCAGGAGAAATCTCCATAAATACAATTTTGCCTTCGGACTGATACTTGGCTTCAGCCGTCATTTTACCGAGGAAGGTATATTTCTGACCATTGGCATCGCTCAAGGTTAAGCTCGGCTGGTCTAAATTAGTTGCATTGATTTCAAAAGGAATTTTACGGTTCTGTAGCAGTGTACCTGCAAATTGCTCTTGCTTCATTAAAGCAGGATCGCAAGCCATTAATGTTGATGCACCGTCACCAGTAGCAATCGAACCATTTTCAACTTTCCACGATGTATTTAGGCGGTTACAACCTGTATCTACGGATAAGCGATTATTCGCCAAGAAGCTTAATACGATTGGCTTTTTGGCATTAGTGGGTTGATATGACCATGTATAGTTGGTTAATACGCTGGTATTCACGACTTTGTTTCCTGTAAATACATGCTTTTGACCTTTACTATCAGTTACCGTCAAGATCGCTTGATCATTTTGGGTACTGAGCGTGAAAGGAACTTTTTTATCACTGAAAATATCAGCAGATAAACGTTCTTGCTGCATTAGATCAGTTGCACATGCCATTCTGGTTGACATAAGTGGTGACGTGACAATCATATTGCCTTCAACGTTCCAAGTACCACCTTGGTTGTTGCAACCAGTTTGAATGGATAATCGTTGACTACCGTTAAAGACTAAAACTAAAGGTTTCGATGCTTTAGAACCTTGGTAAGTCCATGTATATTCGGTTAAATTTTTTGCTGCATTTGTATTAATTTGAGAAATAACGTTATCAGTCACATTTTGTACTGTTTGGCATGCCATCAAAGAAAGTGGCAATAAAGCAAGAACTAAATATTTAATTTTCATAGTCAAACAACAGTAAATAAATAACAGTCATTAGCTTAAAGTATTCTTAAAAAAAGAAAATGTAATCCGTTTATGGATTAAGTTCGTTAAATGTATCCAATTGTAAATTTAAGAAAAATGACTTGCTTAGAGATAGGCAAGCCATTTGCAACAGACTATGAGCTGATTTTAATCAAAACGGTAAATATCCATGCCTAATGATCCCATTGAGAAACTACTATGTACGATACTGAAACGATGTCCTGTTCCCATTGCAAAGAATAGCGGGGCAAAATGTTCAAGTGTTGGGTGATTTCGTTGCACATAGGGTAAAGATGGCCAGTCAAGCACGGCATCATAATCTTGATGCATAAGTTTACTGACCACGCTGTTACGGAATGTACTTGCCCATATTGGAACTTCGGCATTGGCATGCCATGTAAGCTCAGAGAGGTTATGGGTAATGCTGCCTGAACCAATCAATAGAATTTGCTGTTCACGCAAGGGTGCTAAAACCTGTCCAATTTTGTGAATCTCATCAGCATTCATTTTGATCGGTAATGAAATTTCAATGACAGGAATATCCGCTTCGGGATACATATGTAATAGCGGCATCCATACACCGTGATCACGTGGTCGGGTGCTATTGGCATGTGCAGAAATCCCTGCTTCAGCAAATAAAGACAGTATTTCCTCTGCACGTTGGGGAGCACCTGCTGCTGGATAGCGAATCTCGTAAAGTTCAGGAGGGAAGCCACGGAAATCATGCCATGTTTCAGGTCGAGTCGATGTACTGACTTCTAGTGCTTGGCTTTCCCAATGTGCGGACATCACAATAATCGCTTGTGGCTTCGGTAAATTACTGCTTAAACGATGCAGTGCAGGGCCGACTTGTTCTGGATCAAGTGCAAGCATGGGTGAACCATGGGAAATAAATAATCCGGGTAAAGTCTGGAAATTCATAAATAAGCACCTGATTGGAAATACATCATTATCGTGACAAATTCATTGAAACAATGACAGCCCTTAAATATCAACAGTTTGTTCTATAATCAGAACAATTCTAGTGAGATGTTAAGCACGATGATAAGGATGGTTATGGTTAATACTCATGGCTCTATATAACTGTTCAATCAATAAAATACGCACCATTGGGTGGGGCATAGTCAGTTTAGAGAGAGACCAATGCCAAGCGGCAGCTTTACGAACGGCATCTGAATGTCCATCAGGTCCACCAATTGCAAGTGCAATATCATTGCCTTCAAGCATCCATTGTTTCATGGTATCAGCCAGTTTTTCGGTACTGAGTTCGCGACCACCGACTTCTAAAGCTATTAATATTTCATTCGACTTGAGTGCATTTAAAATACTTTCGCCTTCAATTTGGCAATATTTTAAAATGTCTGCTTCAGAATCATTTTTTCCACGTTTTGCCATAGGCAGTTCAATGACTTGAGTTTGTACAAAAGGTTGGATACGTTTGAAATAATCTTCAAAGCCCGTCAGTACCCAAGCAGGCATTTTTTGACCAATGGTCAGAATACGAATTTTCATAGAACAAACTGATGGGAAAATGAAGCCTATTATAAACGCTGTCGATGCTTGATGGTGATGAGAGTAAGCACGAATGTTGTTCGATAGTATCTTTATTCCATAACATAAAAAACGCAGCTCAAAATTGCGTCTGAGCTGCGATCAAAGTGTCATCAGTCTGGAGTTCGGATGACACTAAAAAAATGAGTTTACGGAGTCAAGCTTCATCTTTATTCTTATCGACTCTATTTCATTATGCAACATATTGGTTATTTTTCAATCATGATTTGTAACAAAAAAAGAGAGCCGTAGCTCTCTTTAATTTTCAAATATTTAGTCGATTAGTGGCGTGCAGCCTTTGCTTCTTCTACTGGTTTAACAATAGGTGTTTTAGGCAAAGGTTTAGGTGTATCTGTCAATGCTAAAGGTAGGATGTCATCAATACTTTTCACAGCTTTGATTTCTAAACCTTCTTTTACATTGTCAGGGATTTCAGCTAAATCGCGAACATTATCTTGTGGAATGAAAACCAATTTAATTCCACCGCGGTGTGCTGCAAGAAGTTTCTCTTTTAAACCACCAATACGCATCGCACGACCACCAAGACTGGTTTCACCCGTCATGGCAATGTCTGGACGAATCGCAATACCTGTAAATGCCGATACAAGTGCAGTCGTAAGTGCTAAGCCAGCAGATGGACCATCTTTTGGTGTTGCACCTTCAGGTAAGTGAACGTGGACGTCAGTTTCTTCAAAACGTGAAGACTCAATCCCCAACTCATCGGCACGAGTACGAACAACGGTCATTGCTGCGGTAATCGATTCTTTCATGACATCGCCGAGTGAACCCGTCGTAATGAATTTACCTTTACCTTTGACTGCTGCAACTTCAATTGTCAATAACTCGCCACCCACTGAAGTCCAAGCCAAACCATTGACACGACCGACTTGTGCTTCATCTTCTGCGATACCAAAGTCAAATTTATGTGGACCTAAGTATTCTGGAAGGTTGGTAGATGTGACTTCAATTTGTAAGTTCTTAGATTTCTTACTCACCGCTTCTTTCACAACTTTACGTGCAATCTTAGACACTTCACGTTCTAAGCTACGTACACCTGCTTCACGGGTATAACGTTGTACGATGTCACGAATCGCTTCTTCGTGAACAGTCAATTCTTTAGCACGTAGACCATTGTTCTTGATTGCCTTTGGAACAAGGTAGCGTTCAGCAATATTCACTTTTTCATCTTCGGTATAACCCGGTAGACGAATCACTTCCATACGATCCAATAAGGCTTCTGGAATATTCATGCTGTTGGCAGTACAGATGAACATCACTTCTGAAAGGTCAAGATCAAGATCTAAGTAGTGATCGTTGAACTTATTGTTCTGTGATGGATCAAGTACTTCAAGCAATGCTGATGCAGGATCACCACGGTAGTCTTGTGCCATCTTGTCGATTTCATCGAGTAAGAACAATGGGTTCTTTACACCCACTTTCGTTAATGACTGCACAATTTTACCTGGCATCGCACCAATATATGTACGACGATGACCACGAATCTCGGCTTCATCACGTACACCACCAAGCGCCATACGAACAAACTCACGACCTGTTGCTTTTGCTACAGATTCGCCAAGTGAAGTTTTACCAACACCAGGAGGACCCACTAAACACAAAATTGGACCTTTGAGTTTTTTCACCCGCGATTGAACTGCAAGATATTCAACAATACGATCTTTCACGTCATCTAAGCCGTAATGATCTTCATCAAGAATTTCTTGTGCTTTCGCTAAGTTAATGCTGACTTTGCTCGCTTTGTTCCATGGGGTATCCAGAATGACTTCTAAATAGTTACGCACCACAGCAGCTTCACTTGAAGCAGGTTGCATCGCTTTTAGTTTACGAAACTCAGCTTCAGCTTTTTTGCGTACGTGTTCAGGTAAATCGGCTTCAGCAAGACGTTTTTCGATTTCAGCAACGTCATCTTCAGCACCGCCATTCATATCAGAAAGTTCACGTTGAATGACTTTCATTTTTTCATTTAGAAAGTATTCACGTTGGTTCTTTTCCATTTGACGTTTTACACTGTCATGCAGCGTTTGTTCAATTTGCTGCTCAGCAGATTGATTCATCAAATAGCTCATCAACTCTTGTAAATGCGCTTCAAACTCATCGTGCTCTAAAAACTTTTGTTTTACTTCAATGTTTAAAGGCACACGAGTTGCAACGAAGAACATTAACTGTAATAAGTCTTCGATTTTATTCGCTGCTGCAACAAGTTCACGTGCATTACGTAATTTTGCTTCTGCATATTGAGCAAACAAAGTACGTAATTCATTTAAGCGAGTTTCTTGAGTCTCTTGATCCAATGGTAATGTGATTGGGCTTAAACGATGTTCAGCTGTTAGGTATTCTTCGCCATCAATAATACGTTCTAATTTAGAACGATATAGACCTTCGATCAGTACTTTAATGCAGTTTTCATCATTTTCATGATTCACCACTTGTACGATTTTAGCTACAGTTCCATATTGATAGAGGTTATCGTGATCAATTTCTTCTGTAAGCGAATCTTTTTGCGCAACTACAAATACTAAATTGTCACCGTTACGAGCCACATCCACTGCATTGATCGATTTTTCACGACCCACAAATAGCGCAATTTGCATGTGCGGATACACCACAACATCACGTAATGCTAAGAGTGGTAATACACTTGGAACCTGTGGCTCTAAGCTTGTTTCATTATTTAAAATATATTCAGACATGGGCACTCCTAATGAGTGACAACGGTGTTGCCATGTTTTTATAGTGATGTGCATTTTAAAAATTACAAGGGTTTTTGCTTAGAAAATATTAAAAAAAGACTAAATCACTCGGAATTTTTCTAGAAAATGTTTAAAAAATAAACCTAAGCTTTGAAAATATAAAATTTTTCTGAGGTGAGTAGAGCATTGAGAGGTTGATCCCATTTTTGTCTAGGCAATGTTTGATCAATATATTGGAATGTGTGAGCGAGACCTAAACGAAAAGGTCGGTGTGATGCAGTTGCTAAAGTGCGGTCATAGAAACCACCTCCCATGCCGATTCGAGTACCTCGATGATCACAAGCAAGCAAGGGCATGATGAGTAAATCTAATGTTGACACATGATTGCCTCGGCTTGCCATAGGTTCTTTCATGCCCAATGGGTGATGCGAAAAACGTTTGTTGATGTATTGGTTTGAATTGATTTTTACCCACACAAGGTTTTGATTCATCGTGCAGATCATGGGTAAGTAAACTTGTTTTTTATGTTGAAAACAGAGCTGGATTAATTTCTTTGTATGGATTTCACCGAAAGCATGAAGATATAACCCAACTTTCTTCGCTGATTTGAATTGAGATGACGATCTTAATCGGTTTAAAACCTGTTGCTCATTTTGTTTATGCTCAAAGCGATTTACTTTTTTTCTTTTTAGGTGAATCTCTTTTCTGAGTACGTTCAAATTACTGTTCATTGTGTGTAAAGGGTGAGAGAGTTTTGAGAATGATACTTGATTTACGCTGTGCATACTTAAATATCTGATTGAGTAAATTCGGGCTGAACTGTAGATGGCTCAATTTAAACAATAGAAATAGATAAGAAAAATTGATGTATATCCGAAATTCTTCATGATGCTAGGGCGGATCAAAAAGCCTTTATTTGAGAGATCGTACACAATGCGCTAATAGATATTTGATGTTAAGGCTGCTCCCTTTAAAAAAAGTGCAAAAAGTGTCATTTTTTGGTTTTATATGACAAAAATATAACAACTTGTATGAAAAGTGTTCTATAATCCTGCTATGAAAGTAACAAGTGCGGTGTTACTTCAGTTATTTGAATAACTAAAAGGAATATTTTTAACTGTATGAATGAAGTGGTCATTTTCATTCATCCGCGATGATATTCACTTATCGACTTTATAAAAATATTTATGAAACCTAAGAATATGATTTTTTAGAGGCAAAACTATGTTTGATTCAAAAAACGTAATTGTGTTAGATCAAATGCTTATCTTAACCAAAGAAGGTAAAAATGATTTGGTTTATCAGAATGATACATTATTGAAAGTCATGTTGGTGTCCAATCAGCATCTTATTGTCGTTGATGATTATCAAACCAGTTTTCTATTAAAGCAGAAAGATGAAAACGTCATTTGGTCGTTTATTTAATGAAGATAGCTTAGGCATCTAGGTGGTGACCTACAGAGGCTTATGATGTTGAGTTGTTATTCATTTAGTTTAGTGTTTAAGCTCCATTAATATCGGACAGCAATTGTTTTCTGTTGTTTTACAGTCTTCTAACCATGTCGAAAGTCGTTGTTTCAAACCGACTAATTCTTGAATACGCTCATCAATTTTGTTTAAACGCTGTTCAATCACATGTTGTACTTGAATATGATCTTCTAAGTTTAGTGTGAGCAACTCTTTAATTTCATTCAGTTGTAAACCTGCATCTTTGGCTTTTTGAATAAAACTCAAGGTTTCCAAATCCTGTTGATTATAATAACGATAACTTTGTGTACTTTCAGGGATGCGCATTAAACCAATGCGTTGATAATAACGAATCGTTTCAACATTCATATTGCATGATTTTGCTAGTTTTCCGATGGTAAGATTCATTTTCTGATGCCTACATTTGAAGAATAAAAAGCACTTGACTCTGTACCTAGGTACAGACTTTATCCTAGACCCATCAAGAAAGAAAAGATAGGTGTCGTGATGGCTCATCAACAACCTTCATCATGCTGTTCTAAAAAAGAAACAGCGTTTGTTTATGAATATATTGATCCTGTTTGTGGTATGCAGGTCACTGAAACTTCTCAGTATTACTTTGATTATCTAAGTATTCGATATTTGTTCTGTTCAGCAGGCTGCCAGCAAAAATTTAGTTTACAACCTGAAAACTTCTTAAAACAAGATAACGTGCAACCAACAGCATCGTCTTGCTGCGTTAAAGAGAAACAACAAAAACAATCTTCATGTGGTGAGGGTGAATCAGAGCAGAAGATTGAGCCAGTCAAAGCATCATCTTGTTGTGCGCCAAAACCAATGGAGCAAAAGCTAAGTTCATGTTGTGATTCTAAACAAGACATACCGCCTGTCAAAGAAGAAACTAAGCAATCATCTTGTTGTGGTGGTGGGCAGCAACACACGTATGCGAAAGAAGGGGGTCAAACTGAGATTGACCCCGTGTGTGGTATGTCAGTCAAAACCACGACAGATTTAAAAACAGATTATGAAGGTAAAACTTATTATTTCTGTAATCCTTCTTGCTTAGACAAATTCAGCAATGATGCTGAATTTTATTTGATTCCTGTTGATCAACGCCCTGTACCAGAAGGTGCTATGGACATGGATTATACCTGTCCAATGGATCCTGAAATCGTGCAAAAAGGACCAGGGACTTGCCCTATTTGTGGTATGGCACTTGAACCAATGCAGCCGACGTTAGATGACAGTCCAAATCCTGAACTGGTGGATTTTAGTCGGCGTTTTTGGACAACGCTGCCTTTGAGTTTGTTGGTAATGATTTTGGCAATGGGTTCACATATTCATGCTTTTATTTCACCGCATATTCAGCCGTGGATTGAGTTGGTTTTAACTTTACCTGTAGTGCTATGGGCAGGTTATCCAATTTTACAACGCTGTTGGGTGTCCTATAAAACTGGACATCTGAATATGTGGAGTTTGATTGGCGTTGGGGTACTTGCTGCATTTATCTACAGTGTGGTTGCCACGATTTTTCCATCGTTGATTCCAGTTGAAGCGAAAACAGGACATGGTGTTGCTGTGTATTTTGAAGCGGCTTGCATGATTGTTTCATTGAGCTTGCTTGGTCAAATTCTAGAATTAAAAGCACGTTCACAAACAGCAAATTCATTAAAAGCTTTACTACGTTTGCAACCTGCTAAAGCGAAACTGGTTCAGCATGATCAAGTTGTTGAAGTTGATATTGCGATGGTCAAACAAGGTGATATTTTGCAAATATCATCGGGTGAGCAAATTCCACTTGATGGTGTAGTGGTTGATGGAAAAACTTATGTTGATGAATCCATGATGACAGGTGAGCCTGTTGCTGTGAAAAAGGAAAAAGATGATCTAGTCATTGGTGGGACAATTAATCAACAAGGTTCTATTCGAATTCAAACCACTGCAGTCGGGGCGAATACCACATTAGCCAAAATGATTCAGACCGTTGCCGATGCTCAACGTTCGAAAGCACCATTGCAACGAATTGCAGATGTTGTTGCAAAATATTTTGTGATCACCGTACTTGGTATTAGTGTTTTGACTTTCATTGCATGGATGGTATTTGGGAAAGCACAATTTGATTTAGCCTTAATGTGTGCTGTTGCAGTTTTGATTATTGCTTGTCCATGTGCTTTAGGTTTAGCAACACCAATGTCAGTGATGGCAACCACGGGTCGAGCCGCTCAAAAAGGCGTGTTATTTAAAGATGCTGAGGCAATTGAAGCTTTAAGCAAGGTCAATACTTTGATTATTGATAAAACGGGAACATTAACTGAAGGTAAACCAAGCTTAAAAGAGATTCAGCTTTTATCTAAAACTTATAACCAAGCACAAATTGAGCTATGGATTGCATCGATTGAACAGTATTCAACTCATCCAATTGCCCAGACCTTAACTCAACTAGTTGATGCAAATCAATTGCTCAATGTTTCTGATTTTGAAGATGTCGCGGGCTTTGGTGTGAAGGGAAATATTGATCACCAGACCTTGTATATTGGCAGTCAGAAGCTTATTGAACAGTTAGCTTTAACCTTAGATGCTGATTTAATCCACGAGTTGGATCAAAAACGTGCACAAGGCGATGTGTTTAGTTTTCTTATGTCAGAACAAGAGCTAATCGCTTATATCTCAATTCATGATGCAATCAAACAAAATGCCAAAGCGGTGATCGATCAACTACATGCTGATGGAATTGAAGTGATTATGGCAACGGGTGATCATCAGAAAAATGCAGACATGGTTGCAGGTCTTTTGGGTATTCAAACCGTTTATGGCAATCTTGACCCTAAACAAAAGCTTGAAATTGTGAAACAAGCACAAGCTCAGGGAAAAACTGTGGCAATGGCTGGGGATGGGATCAATGATGCACCAGCGCTTGCACAGGCAAATGTCGGTATTGCGATGGGAACAGGAACAGATATTGCCAAGCAAACAGCACAAGTGACTTTAGTCAAAGGGGATATTCAAGGTGTTGCCCAAGCGGTACACATGGCAAAATTAGGTGTGAAGAACATGAAGCAAAATTTAGCTTTTTCCTTTGTTTATAATGGATTAGGTGTGCCTATTGCAGCAGGGTTATTTTATCCATTCACAGGTTTATTGCTTACGCCAATGTTTGCCGCAGTGGCAATGTCACTAAGTTCACTCTCTGTTGTGGTGAATGCTTTACGTTTGAATAAATCATAATTCACTGTGTAAGAATAAAGCCCCTATTCTCATAAATTGAGAGTAGGGGCTTTATTTTGACCCAATTGACATCATCAAAATGAATGCAGTCAATTCTATTTCTTGGTTTTATCCTTAACTTGAATCAAAACTATTGGGAAATAGCTAAGGATGGATCGAAATATGCAAAACAATAAACTCACTCGGATTGTAAAATCATTATTTACTTCAAGTGTTATCGCATCGTCACTATTACTGGCGAATGCTAGTCATGCCACAGTTGACGGGAAGTTGGATTTAACACTTTCTGCTCATTCACAAAATAAGATTAAACAATTACTCAATGACCCAAAAACGTGGCAGCAGATTCCGAAACAAGTCACTTTGTGTGTCTTTTCTCCAAATGGTGAACACAGTGAAGCATTTGAGCAGGCAACCAGTTACATCACTGAAATTCCGCGTATGGTACGTGTCGCCAAGCAATTTGGCGTCAATATGAATGTGACACGTCCTTCGCATCTACAATTTAAACTGGATTTCGATTACCCAAAATTGAAAAAAGAAGCATCCACCTTAGTTAATCTAAAAGTTTATACCAATGAAGCGGTACTGACAGAGGATTTCCGTAGTAAGCGTTGTGATGGCGCAGGGATTAGTAATTTACGTGCAAAACAATTTAATAAATTTGTGGGGAGTATTGATGCGATTGGCGCATTACAAACCTATAAGCAATTGAGTTCGGTGATTCAGGTTTTGGCAAATCCAAAATTTGATGAAAAAATGGTAAATAAAGATTATGAAGTCGTCGGTATTGTGCCACTTGGTGCAGCATATATTATGGTCACAGATCGTAATATTAATACTTTAGCAAAAGCAGCAGGTAAGAAAGTTGCTGTTTTCCAATTTGATGAAACTCAAAAGAAATTAGTACAGAGTGTAGGTGCTCAACCTGTTTCAGTGGATTTAGTCACTGTTGGAGGTAAGTTTAATAATAAAGAAGTCGATATTATGGCGGGGCCAGCTATTCTATTTGAGCCACTTGAATTACAAAAAGGTATGACTGATAAATCAGGTAAGGCTGTTGGGGGAATTATCAAGTTTCCTGTGATTCAAGTGACAGGAACTTTGATTATGCATCGTAATAAATTCCCCGCAGGAATGGGGTCGATTGCACGAGAAGTCATTTCTAAACAGTTAAATCCTGCATTTGAATTTGTCGATAAGATTGAAGCGAAAGTTCCAGATAAATTTTGGTTGAACTTACATGAAAGTGATAAACCTGGTTATGTCAGATTGATGCGTGAAGCACGTATTCAAATGACTAAAGAAGGATTTTATGACAAAGATATGATGAAGTTACTCAAACAAGTCCGTTGTTCACAAGATCCAAGTAATTATGAATGTGCTTTGAAGGATGAATGAGATAGTTTTAACACTTTAGATTAGAGCTCTTGTAAAAGTGTGGTTTTTAATGACTTTAATAACTGCTTAAAAATTATAGATTAAAGTTATTTATTTTTGGCTTTTACAAAGGCTCTATTAATATTACTTTTTAATATAGATGGGAATTTTCTGATTATTTTTAATCTAAGACTCGCTACTTATTTATTTATCAACTAAAATGAATTTAAACTTTATTACTTTTTAATTATTGATAAAAAATGACAGAATCAAAACCTTTAATTGCAATCGATCTTGGAACAAGTAACTCTCTTGTTGGTATTTTTGAAAAGGGTCAATCTAGGCTGATCGAAAATCCATATGGATGTAAGTTAACACCTTCTGCAATTGCAATGGATGAGCAAGGGCAAATATTAATTGGGCAAGCTGCTTTAGAATTAAGAAGTGGCGGAAATGAAGTTCTCACCAGTTTTAAACGGTTGATGGGAACATCAAAGAGGTTGAAGCTCGGTCAACAGACTTTTTCAGCAGTTGAATTGTCATCACTTATTCTTAAATCTTTAAAACAAGATGTTGAACATGAGTTGAAATGTGAGGTTGAGGAAGCGGTCATTACCGTTCCTGCATATTTTAATGATATTCAACGTCAAGCAACTATTTCTGCAGCAGAACTTGCTGGTTTAAAGGTTAGTCGTTTGATTAATGAGCCGACAGCCGCAGCTTTAGCTTATGGTTTGGGACAAACGGAAGATAGTTGCTTTCTGATTTTTGATTTAGGTGGCGGCACGTTTGACGTTTCAATTGTAGAGCTATTTGATGGCATTATTGAAGTTCGGGCGAGTGCTGGCGACAACTATTTAGGTGGTGATGATTTCGTACAACTTTTGATGAAGCAGTTTTGGAAAAAAAATGCTTCAGTCTTTAGTTATATTGAAAATACAATCCCATTAGATATTGAAATTGCATTAAAAGCAAAAGCACAACATTGTTTACATGTATTAAGTAAAGAGTCTCAAACAACATTAAATTTCAAATGGAAAGATAAAGAAGCAACGCTTGATGTGAGCCAAGAAGAGTTTGCGAGTTGGTCTGAACCATTGCTTCTTCGCTTACGCCGTCCATTAGAACGTGCTTTAAGAGATGCACGAATATTACCGCAGCAAGTAGATCAAATCATTATGGTCGGTGGGGCAACTCGGATTCCTGCAGTTCGTAAAATGGTGACCAAGCTCTTTGGTCGTTTCCCATCAACGAGTGTACAACCAGATGAGGCGATTGTTCGTGGAGCATGTGTACAAGCTGGACTAAAATCAAAAGATTTATCCTTGAAAGAAGTGGTGTTAACAGATGTTTGCCCATTTAGTTTGGGAATAGCAGTTGGTCTTGATGAGCAATTTTCACCAATTTTGGAACGAAATACGGTCATTCCAGCAAGTAAAGTGAATACCTATACTGCAATGAATAAAGGGCAAAGAGAAATTAATGTCAGGATTTATCAAGGTGAACATCGTTTATGTAAAGAAAATATTTTCTTAGGTGAGTTGAATATTCCTTTACCATCAAATGATGATCATTTATCGATTGAAGTTCGTTTTTCTTATAATCCGAATGGGATTTTAGATGTTGATGTAGAGGTACCTATAACTGGTGAGAAGCTACAAAAAGTTGTGATCAATCATCAAAGTGTGATGAGTCCTGAACAAGTTGAGCAAGCTCGTAAACAACTACAAAAACTCAAAATTCATCCTCGTGATAATTTAATGAATAAAAGCTTATTGCTACGAGCAGAACGATTGTTTAGTGAGCGTACAGGTGATATTCGTTTACAGATTGGTGAGCGAACACAGCAGTTTAACCATATTTTAAATCTACAAGATGAAAGACAAATTCGAGAAGTACGTCAATACTTTGAGGCATTTTTAAATGAAATTGAAGATTTAAGTTTATTTGAAGAGTATTGATAAGACTACCCATATCATAAATTTTGATGATTTATGATATGGGTACCTTATATATTAAGCGGTAATAATTTTTTTGGCTTTTAAACTACAGAATAAGAAGTAAGCAATAACAATAGGCCCAATGATTGAATAAAGAGTTAAAAAGAATAAACCGATATAGGTTGTGTATTTAATAAAAGAGGATATGGTTTTAGTGTTAATTCCTGTAATTATTGTACTTGCTAATATAATGCAGCTCGCATACATGAAATATTTAAAATTTTCAGAAACTAAGAAGAAACTAAAACCAAATGCCCAACTTAATCTAAATAGAATAATAATAATACTTTTATAAAAAACTTTTTTTTCTGTTAGCTCAGGACGGTTTTTGTTATAACCAAATATATAAAATAAAGGTCTGAATGATTCTGGTAGCAATAGTAAGCTGACGGGGATTAAGCTATATGCAACCAACCATGGATAATCCGGTTCACCAATCAGATAGAAGAGGGTCATGAGCAAGATAGATATTGCACTGAGTCCAATGTTAATTACCCATATATCGAAAGTAATAAAAACACTCTGTAATAGCTTATTTATACCTGTTTCAGTATTAAGTTGTATGCTGCCCAATAATATAATTGAACATACTAACCATCCATATGTTAATACTTGATGTAAGATTTCAGGAAGTAATGGTGCAAAGCCACAGAAAATAAACCCCGATAGAAGCCAAATTTTACGATAAGAGATTAATTTTTCTTCATGATTCTCACGACCTAAAATATTGGTTTGAAAAATTGGTTGTAAGATGAAAATAAAAGTAAGACAAAATAAAAATGTTGTTACGAATCCTGTTTCTCTGTAAGGTGTTGGGTTAAATAGTTTTTCTGAAAAATAGAATGTTCCAATAATAAAGATCAAGCTAATGAGTGCTAATTTCTTAAAGTTATCTAGACTCTTTAGAAAAATATAATTTTGATTTTGTTCTGAATTCTGAATTTGAAATTCATTGATGACCATATCAATCGTTGGTTTCGAATAAGCTTTTCTAAGCTTCCTTCTTAGTTTGAGCATCTTAAAAGGCTTAAATTCCTTTTCGCCTGATAACTCTTGCAATTGAAGATATTGATCTTGTGGGAGTTTTTTTAATAACTGTCGTTTTGATAAATAATTGGTTAATTTCTCTTGCAACAAGTTTGAATAATAAGATTGATCATATTGATTAGCATCATCAGGATAAGTCTCATGCCATAATTCAAGGAACCTGAAGTATTCAGGTTGTAAATCACTTGAATCAATTTCTGCAAGTGGTGCAATAAGTTGATCTTTAATCTGAATTTGTTGACTAAGAGGGATGTCAAATTTCTGATTCAGTAGGTATTTAAATTTATCAAAGGTAATATCATCAATATCTTTATTCCATAATGCTTCTGTTACCTCATTTAGATAAGTTGGGATAAGTGATGCAGTATTCTCTGCTAAGACTTCTTCTGCGTGATCAGGTGTTAATTCAGCTAGATCAGTTCCATCGTTATATGTTTGATTGATTATAGATGGTGCTATATTTTCTTTAGTTTCATCATCTTTAAAAATAGTAAGAAAGTCATCTAAATCATATTTTTTTAATAGGTCTTTTATTTTATCGGTATAAATATTTTTTAGATCACTGTTTTCACATGTTTGTAGGAGCAGGTCAAATTGAGTTAGCTCATCTCTAATGTTGAAATTAATATCATAAATAGAAATATGCTGTTCAATTTTTAAAAATGAATCATTAAGTTGATCTTCAATAGAGAGTGTTTGGTGATGTTGAGCTACATAAACATCACTAGTTTCATTTTCAAAGAAGTAGTCATCTGAGTCATCATACTCATATGCCATATGTTCGGCTTCATATTGTGCTTGTTCAAATGCTGCTCGTAATGCAATAAAATCATCAGGTTGTTGATCTTGATCAATCAGTTTAAGTTGCTTTGCATAAGCTTTTTTAATTTCTCTTTGGTTATCTGTTGGTTCTAGTCCCAAACGCTGCCAAGCTGTCATTCATTTTACTCAGAATATTTTTAATAAATTAAAAGTGAACTTAATCAAATTTTATTTGATAGATTGATTCATATTTTAGTTATCTTTCATAATTTTACAATTAGCTGATAATATTTTTAGCTTAAAAATCTGCCGATGCCATCGCTGTATTATATACCTTTAAGGAAAATAAAAGGTCAATTAAATTATTGATTTATGTTTTTGGTTGATCGTCATCTAAATGGTGCTATTGATAAATTTAGCATTCCATCAATCTACTGATAAATCATGGAGATAATTCTTTAACTCAAAATAAATTAATCAAACAAGGTGTTCAGCTAAATAAACCAGCAGCATGGCAACAGATTCTGGCTTTTAAATATAAGTATCAAGATTGTTTTGTATTTTCAGATTATTTAATGTGGTGTGGCTATGCAGTACAACTCGATTAGATTGGTTTAGATGGTGCTGTATATCAAGTGGCAGGATTACTTAAAAGAAAGGTTACGATTTATTTACAACAATATTTAATTGATAGTGATGAATTATTATAAAAATATACAAAACAATAGCATGGTGAAATACAAGAGGGAGCTACAGAAAATAAATACTCCAGAGGTGCCGCTGCATGGTCGTTACCCTGAACCCGATGAGTTCAAGGTGGAGGTGACGTATACTTACTGGGTTTCCTACTCGAGGTAGGCATACACTCAAAATACACAGAACACATCCATAAATTTAAGTATCGGCAGGGGAATAGACGTACTGGCGAACACCCTAGAGCTAGGTTTAGTATAACTGATCTTTACACGATGACAATCCTTGCAAGCCACATATCTGTAAAGATACTTACTAGTTGATGAGGCTTTGTGCAATTTTACTCAACAGTTTGTTCTATCTCTTCCAAAATGCTTTGTAGTAAATGCTCACAGTGTGCATATTCCTGTAAAGATTTATTTAAACCAAAGACTTCTTGCGCCATTTGTAGTGCAACCATAATCACAAGTTTATTGTGCTCAACTCGTGGTGCATTTCGGCGCATATCATGAAATTTTTGATTGAGTAGCTCAGCCGCTCGCTCCAATTCTTCACGTTTATCTTCAGTTGTATTGAGGCGGAAAGTCTGTTCGATTAAGCGAAGCTCAACAACAATAGGTTCACTCATCTTCAGATCTCCTCTTGGGTTTCAGCATTCGGATGCGCGAGTTGCTGAATTTCTTGTGCGTGTTGATCTTGTGCTGTGCCTAAAATTGCAAGCCGTTGAATAATGGCTTCAACTTTAGATTTTGCCAGTTCATTCTTCTGCAACAGGCGATCACGGTCTTGCTGTAAATCTTGAATTTCTTGCTGACCATGACGTTGTTGTGCTTGTAACTTTTCTTTGGTCAGCCGTAGATCATTTCGTTCAGCCAAAATCTCTTGAAAGCGATTTTTCAAATCAGTCGTGCTTTTCTCTAAACGGCTATAACGTTCCGCTAAAGTTGTTGCATCTTGATTCAGTTGTTTAAATTGACCTTGTAACTGAGACAATTGTTCAGTTAAGTTATCAACTTCTTCCTGCTTTTGCGTGATGATGCTATTTTTCTGCACAACTTGTGCATGATGATCAGTTTCAGCTAATTGTTTAGCTTCAGTGAGCGAAGTATTCTCTCGCTCTAAATGATGTAAGCGTGTTTTTAAAACACCAATATGCGCTTGTAGACGCTGTAATTGTTCTAACATAACGAAGGTCGCACAGAGTTGCAATCAAAGGTAATATATACAGCAGTATAGAGATTGGGTAAACGAATGCAAGACGATATTTCAGGTTGGACGGAATGGAATGCTCATTTTGATGAGATTGATGAAATTTCAAGTCCAAGTGAGTTACACGGTTTACTAACAGGTATAGTTTGTGTGACACAGGCACCCACTACCGATGAATGGTCACAAATTTTAAATACTTTGAATGTGCCTGCTTTAAAAGCAGAAGCACTAGAGAGTTTGACAGATGAAGCTGAAGATGTTGCACATGCATTATCTGATGATGAATTAGATTACCTACCGATGTTACCAGATGATAATCATTTGCTCGCAGATCGCGTACAAGCCTTAGCAGATTGGTGTGCGGGGGTGGTTCTAGGTTTTGGTCTAGCTTCAGGACATATTCGTGTAGAAGAACAAGAGTTGATTGAACATTTACAAGATGTTGCGGCTGTTGAATTTGAAGATTCGGATAATGATGAAGAGGGCGAAGAAAGCTATCAGGAGCTTTACGAGTTTGTACGTTTGATTCCTGTGAGCTTGTCGATTGGTCGCAGCAAGATTCCTGTAGCTGAAAGTTCTTTATTACAAAACTTTCATGCTAAAAGCAGAAATCAAGATACAGCAGTTGATCCACAAAATGTTGTCGAAATGTTTACCCCACATCGTCCGAGTTAAGGCGGTTTTAAATCTCCCTAAATCCCTCTTTATAAAAGAGGGACTTTCTAGCTGTAGGATAATATGAAATTAACTCAAGCCGATTTTAAACAACGCCGTGATCTTCTTGCTAAACAAATAGGCAGCAATAGCATTGCTATTCTTGCGACCCGAGCAGAAATGTATCGTAATCGTGATGCTGACTATAAATATCGTGCAGACAGTAGTTTTTATTATCTCACTGGATTTGCAGAACCAGAAGCTGTTGCGATCATTGAAACCTTTGAAGAAGGTGAAGAATATAGCTATAGCCTATTCTGCCGTGAACGTAATCGTGAAATGGAAATCTGGAATGGCTATCGTGCTGGAATTGATGGTGCGATTGAAATTTATGATGCCGATGAAGCGTATGCAATTGATTTACTCGATGACGAAATTATCGACAAACTATTAAATAAACAGCGCCTTTACTATCGTATTGGTCAGAATGCTGAATTTGATGCGCGTGTGAGTCAATGGATTCAAAAGGCAGATGCACAACAGCGTCGTGGCGGTGCTGCGCCTGCTGAGCTGATTCAGCTTGATCGCATTGTTGATGAAATGCGTTTGAAAAAATCAGCACAAGAAATTGAGTTGATGCAGATCGCATCAAATATTAGTGCCGAAGCACATACTCGTGCCATGCAAACCGTTAAACCGAATATGATGGAGTATGCACTTGAAGCAGAACTCAATTATATCTTTGGTAAAAATGGTTGTGTGCCTGCTTACAATAGCATTGTAGGTGGTGGTGAAAATGCTTGTATTTTGCACTATGTTGAAAATAATAAGCCATTAAAAGATGGTGATTTAGTCTTGATTGATGCAGCGTGTGAATACGAGTTCTATGCATCGGATATCACCCGTACTTTCCCAGTGAATGGGAAATTTAGCCCTGAACAGAAAGCACTTTATAATATTGTTTTAGATGCTCAACTTGCAGCGATTGATGCAACGCGTATTGGTAATCACTATAAATATCCGCATGAAGTGGCTGTGAAGATTTTAACTCAAGGTCTAGTTGATCTTGGTTTATTAAGCGGTAATGTGGATGAGTTGGTTGAAAGTGAGGCGTTCCGTCAATTCTTTATGCATGGTACAGGGCATTGGCTCGGTATGGATGTACATGATGTCGGTGCTTATAAAACTGGCGAAGACTGGCGTGCTTATGAAGCAGGCATGGTCGTGACGGTTGAACCAGGTTTATATGTTGCGCCTGATGATGAAACGGTTGATGCTAAATGGCGTGGTATCGGGATTCGTATCGAAGACGATATCGTTGTGACAGAAAATGGACCATTGGTCTTGACTAAAAATGTAGTCAAAACCATTGATGATATTGAAAGTTTGATGGCGGGTCGTTAAGTTGTAGCTGAAAAGGGTTTATTGACAGATAGATCTTTTTACTTATTTTTTTAAGTGAAAAATAATTTTTGAATCATTGTTTTTTTAAAATTTTATATCAATGTATTAGATAAATACATTGATTTTGATGTAAATATAGAGGGTGACATGTACCAACAAATTGGTAGTATTAATGATCTACTATTAAAAGTACAGGGGGATAAATATATTCTACCCGCAATTCAGCGTGAATTTGTTTGGAAACCAGATCAGATTTGCCAACTGTTCGATTCAATTATGCAGGGTTACCCATTTGGAACTTTTTTATTTTGGAATATTGAAAAACAAAACATTAATAAATATAAGTTTTATAAATTTATGTTGAACTATGATGAGAAAAACAATCAGTATTGTGAATACTATGAAAATATTCCAAGTGAAAATCATGTAGCAGTTTTGGATGGGCAACAACGGATTACATCACTTAATATAGCTCTTAGAGGTTCTTATACTAATAGGTTTAGTAAGGAGACGCATCTTTATTTAAATGTATTTGGGCAACCTAATGCAGATGATAATACTGAGTATGACTTTAAATTTTTAACGGATGAAGAAGCTAAGTTAAAGAATTTAGAAAATTATTGGGTACGTGTTGGGAATTTGTTAGATGGAAGTGAATTTGGTTCTTCTACAGAATATCTAATTGAAATAAATACAGATATTGCAATTTATTTAGCATCAGATTTTCCTCAACTTAGCGAAGATAAAAGAAAAATATTGGTGGGTGATTGTAGAAAAGTACTCAGTAAACTGAGCTCTTATATTAATAATGAAAATTCATTATCAGCTTATACGGAACAAGAGCAAAATATTGAAAAAGTACTAAGTATTTTTATCCGAATGAATAGTGGTGGAACACCGTTATCTTATTCAGATTTATTATTATCTTTTACTGTTACACAATGGACAAAGCTAAATGCTCGTGAAGAGATTAATGATCTTTTAGAAATTATTCGTGAGGATTCTGGTTTTAAATTTGAAAAAGATTTGATCTTACGTGCAGGTCTTATGTTAGGTGAAGTTGGTAACCTCAGTTTTAAGTTGTCAAACTTCAGTAAAGATAATATTGTCTTCATGGAAGACCATTGGGAAGAAGTAAAAGAATCTTTTTTGACTACAACTCAAATGTTAAAAGAGTTTGGTGTAGATAATCAGCTTTTGATTAATGATGTAGCTATTTTACCAATTGTTTATTACGTATTTAGAAAAATATTATCAGCTAAGAATGAGTCTAAATACAAAATTAGCTCTACAGATAAAATAACAATGAAAAATTGGCTTCTCATAAGTTTGCTAAAAAAAGGTATTTGGACAAGTAATCTTGAAAGTCTATTAGTGCATATTCGAAAAGCGATAAATGAAGATTTATCAATCTTCTCCGTAGAAAACATAAAACAGGCGATGGCAGATAAAGATAAATCTTTAGTCTTTAGCGAAGAGGATGTGAAAAATCTATGTGATCTTCGGTATGGTAAAGATAATGAAATTAAGGCACTGCTTCTTTTAGTATTCCCTGATTCAAGATTGATGGAAACACATATAGATCACATTTATCCGAAAAGTATTTTTACTTCTGCCAAAATGAAGCGACTAAATATTCAAAATGATGGCACAAATAAGCTTCAGATATTAGCCAATAATGTTGCCAACTTGCAACTTATTCCTGGTTCAGTGAATATTGATAAAAAGGCGACACAACCTGCGGCTTGGTTAGATAATTACTTTGAAGATGAGTCTTCAAAAAAAATGTATATGGCTAGCCAACTTATTGATGATTTATCAACTGATCTGAATCAATTTGAGAGCTTTTGTATTAATCGTCGAGAAAAAATTGAGGCGAAATTACGAAAAATTCTTGAAGTTAAAGAGCTAAATACATCTTATAAGAATGATGTAATTTTAGGTGGATTAAAACTTAACCTTGCTAAGTTATCACCTACACAAATTAAATTTATGGAAAAAGTGAGCGTTTGGTTGGGTATTGATAAAGAAAATATCAATTTAAACTTTCTTCTAAATGAACTGTCAAATCATACTTTCACAACAAAGGTCGATAAAGAGCCCGCTGACACGATTAAATATAGAATCATTACTCATTTATATCAGTTACTTGATAGTTTTGATAAAACTAAAGACATGAAACAACAAGCTTATGAGAGTGGTTATTTTAAAGTTGATGAACAAGACTCGTTGTCTACTTTTGATTTAGATCGTTATATTTTAGAAGATTTAGAAAGTTTTATAAAATATGGTGACCCAAGAGAAGTAGATATCTTAAAGAAAAGATTTGGATTAAATCAGTCTAAGCCACTGACGTTAGAAGAAATTGGTGAGTCTTTAAATTTGACTAGAGAGCGCGTACGTCAAATAGAGAAAACGGGATTAATTGACTTACGCAAACGTATGAGAGTTTCAATATCAACTATTTGGGAGAACCTCAATCAGAATGCTACAAGTCAAATGAATCAGCTTTATCCGTTATTAGCTAAAGAGTTTAGTGATATCAAGTATTTTTTAGCATTCTTAGATTTGTTGTGTGAATTTAAAAAAAATGATTTATCTAAGGTGATCTTTCCAGAAATTAATATCAATGATCTAGTTGAGGAATGGTGTTTGTGGAATAAATTGCCTCTACAAATGAGTCAGGCTATAGCCTTAATCCAAGATAGTATTGGAAGTACAGCTCAAGTCGCACAAAATGCAATTTATCATAATGTAAATTTTGGTAATTTAAGATTTGAAACGAATAATGAAGAGGAGTTGATATATCCTAACTCATTATCAAAAATGCCAGCAGTTGTTCAAGCGGCTTTGCATTTTGATGAAAGCCAAAACTTTAGAGAAATTCATCAAAAGGCAGATGAATTAAAAATATGTACCAGTATTTTCCCTCAAGAACGCCAAGATCATGCGATTAATGATGCTGTAGAAAAAAATTATCTATTCCAAAGCGATCGTGGTGGCTATTCACATATAAAATATTTCCCGATATCTGAAAGTTCATATCCTCAAATTTTTGAAGAAGTTAGAAAAATATTAGAGCAGAATTCAGATATTAATGCAGCAAATTTACGTATGCAGATTTATGAAGTGAGTGATGTACTTCAACAATATGACTATTTTACAGTGCGTCATCTGGTTCGTAACTTTGGAGAAGATTATGGCATTTATTTTAATGGTAAATCGGGTGCAGATACTGTAAGCCTACAAGCAGGTGTGAAGCCGCAAGGTCAATTACAGACAATCCTAAACTTAATGGAAAGTACAAATAAGCCTGTTACTCGCAATTCCTTAGCAAAACAGATTAGAAGTGGTTCAGAGAACCATGCTTCATTTTATCTGAATGAACTCATGGATATGGGTAAAGTAGTTCGAGTTTCTGCTCATGAGTATGCTTTAGCACAAAATGCTTTTAAGAGTATTAATGTTCAAGAAATACTATCAGAAATTTTAGGTATTTTGAATTATTACAATAAACCAATTGAAGTAGGTATCATTGCTGAAAAAATTAATCTCAAGCATCATTTATCTTATCCGAAAGCATGGTATTTACACCTTATCAAAAACCAGTCTAAGTTATTTGATTTACAGATATTTACTTTCCATAATTTAATTTCATTAAAGGATATTGAAGATCAATCAATTCATAAGTTAATCAAAGCTTTAGATTTTGATCTTTCAAATTTTGATAAACTTTACTCCAGTGTTATTAAGCATATTGTGGTGGGGAAAACAGAAGTGAGAAATGCTGTTAATAATTTAAGAAATAGCAATTGATGAATGGGTTACCAATTTAGATTCTACTAAGTTGTTATTAATAATAGTTTTGTTGCATAACTAAAATTAAGATTAGATTAATTTAATTGTTAAAGGTTTATGTAACAAAGTCTATTTTTAATTATTTTGTATAAAATGTTAAAAATTTTCTGAAGATCACAGACCAAACAAAGTACAAATTCCAATCCTGATTTGAGTTAGAGTAAGATAGTCCCGAAACATCAAGTCATGAAAAACTGATAAGGAATAATATTATGCAGCAACAAGTCATCATTGTCGGTGGAGGTATGGTTGGACTCAGCCTTGCTCTAATGTTGGCAAAATCTAATATTGCAGTAAAGTTATTAGAAGCTGTGAAATACCCAAATTATGATGACGAAAACGTTGCCCCTTATCATTCTAGTTTTGATGCGCGTAATACTGCATTGTCACGCCGTAGCGTACAGATTTACCAAAAATTAGGTTTATGGGAAGCCTTACAACAACATGCAACACCAATTCTACAAGTGCATATCACCGAGCAAGGCAGCTTTGGAAAGGCTCGCTTAGTGGCAGAACAAGAAAAAGTCGAAAGCTTTGGGCAAGTAATTGAAAATGCTTGGTTAGGGCGTGTCTTGCTGACACAAGTTCGTCAACAGCCTTTGATTGAGTTGATTGATGGTGTGCAAGTCACTGCATTGACGCAAGATACAGACCATGTGCAAATCGAAGCGATGCGTAATGGTGAATATATCCATGCTTTAAAATCGAAGTTGGTGATTGCTGCTGATGGTCGTGATTCATTTTGTCGCCAAGCCATTGGGGTAGGTGTCGATGAACATGATTACGACCAAGTGGCAATCGTCACCACCGTACAAACCTCGAAACCACATCAACAAGTTGGCTTTGAGCGTTTTAGTGCTTTAGGGCCATTGGCACTCTTACCTTTACCGGGTGAATACCGTCGTTCAGTGGTATGGCCTGTAAAAAAAGGCACTGAGGCAGAATGGTTAGGTGAGGAAAATGATCAGCATTTCTTGGATGCTTTACAGGAAACCTATGGTGATCGTGCAGGTAAGTTTGAAAAAACAGGCAAGCGCTTTAGCTATCCACTGGCTCAGGTCTTGGCACATAAGCAAGCCGTTGGGCGTGTGGTGTTGATGGGTAATGCCGCACATACCATCCATCCAGTTGCAGGGCAAGGTTTTAACCTATGTCTACGTGATGCAGATGTGTTGGTTCGTTTCTTGATGGAGCAATTGGCGAAGTCAGATGATATTGGCAATCCTGATAATTTATTGGCTTATGAACAAGCACGCTTAACTGATCAGCAACGGGTGATTAAATTCTGTGATTCAGTGGTACGTGGCTTTAGCAATCAAAATCCAATTCTCAAATTATTGCGGAATACAGGATTGGTTGCATTTGATGTGATTCCGGGAATTAAGCCTTTAGTTGCCAATTATGCAATGGGGCTGAAAGCATGAGTGAATTATTAGATGTCGTGATCGTAGGTGGCGGTTTAGTAGGTGGCTTAACGGCTTTGCTATTAGCGCAGGGTGGTGTGCAAGCGACAGTACTGGATGCTGCTCCAGTCCTCGATCAAGAAAAAACGTTGGCAGTGATGAATCCACGTGTATTGGCTCTTAGTCAAGCAACCATTCATTTACTTAAAACAGTGGATGTCTGGAATGATTTAGCACGTCAAATGCCTTATTCAGGTATGCAGGTCTGGAATAAAAATGGCTATGGCGAAATTAATTTTGGACATGCTTCAGAACAGCAACCTCAATCAGATCAGGCTTTGGGTTCGATGGTTGAGCCGAGTGTCTTGAATGTTGCGATTCAGCAGAAAATGTTGCAGCAGCTTAACGACTACCGTACCCAAGTGAAAGTGATACGTATCGAGCAGATTTCACAAGGCTGGTCGATTCAACTGGCTGATGGCACTGCACTAAAAACCAAGTTATTGATCGGTGCAGATGGCGCAAATTCATTTGTACGTGAGCAAGCTTATATTGATTTAGATGTACTGGATTACAAGCAAGCTGCGATCAGTTGTGCGATTAAGACCATTCAGCCAAATCAATATGTCGCTCGACAAATTTTCTTGCCTACAGGGCCATTGGCTTACTTACCAATGGCGAGTCTTGATCCACAAGAGAATGGCTATTGGCAGTCGATTGTGTGGACTTTACCAGATGACTATGCGGATGAGTATTCAGCATTAAATGATCAAGACTTTATGCGATTACTCACACAAGAGAGTCTGCATATGTTGGGTGAAGTGGTTGAGGTGCGTTCAAGAGCGCAATTCCCATTGAAAGCTCGTGCAGCGCAGCGTTACGTTAAATCAGGCTTGGCATTAATCGGCGATGCAGCACATGTCATTCATCCTTTGGCTGGACAAGGTGTGAATATTGGTTGTTTAGATGCCGCAGTTCTATGTGATGTATTACTCCATGATTTAAAACGTGGTGTATGGGCAAATGAACAAACCTTATTACGCTATGAACACCAGCGTAAGGGACAAAATGATGCGATGATGCATAGTATGTCAGCGATTGGTTGGTTAGAAAGTGCAGAATTATTTCCGTTTGTTTGGGCACGAAACTTTGGTTTAAAACAAGTTGAACAATTGAATTGGTTTAAGGATCGTTTTATGCGACAAGCCAATGGATTAGATGCCTTAGAACATACAAGCTATGCTTGCTAAAAAAACAGTAGATATTTTTTAAACAATCATTTATAAATCAGAGTTAATTTGGTCATAAAAAGCACAATTTGATGAATATTTTGCTTTGATAAATGAGAAGAGCTTGTTAAATTTCTTCAAGTTCTGATGACCAAATAACGATGATGAGAGTTTAGTCATTGTGGGGAGAGTAATATGACGGAAATGAATGATTACGACGAAAACACAGAAGATTCTGCTGTAGACGATGAAGAGGCGAAAGCCGCAGAAAGTGGTGCGGATAATGAAGAATCGAGTGCCAATGATGCAGATCTTGCTGAAGCAGAAACTTTAACTGTGACTGCAAAGTTAAAACAGCGTCAAGCTTTGGAAGATGAAGTGGCTGCGTTTCTAGCACGTGGTGGGCGTATTACTGAAGTTCCACCCGGTGAGCATCAAGATTAAGTCTGCAAATGACAAAGAAAAAGCATCACGATTGTGGTGCTTTTTTGTGTTGATGCGCTTCATGCCCACATTCGAGTGGCTGATGTAACTCTTTTAAAATCCCACATTGTTCAATCGTACGATGTTGTGAACATTGTTGTTTTAAATGGGTTAAGTCTTGTTTGAGATGCTCTAGATTTTTAATCTTCTGCGATACTTCAGCAAGATATTGATCAATTAAGTGATCGACTTCCATACATGTCTGAGCGGGATTGGTTGATAATGCTTTGAGTTTTTGAATATCTTGCAAGGTAATGCCAAGCTCTCGACAATGTTTTAGAAATAAAAGTTCTGAAAGCATTTGCGCAGAATAATAACGATAATTTCCCGCAGTTCGGTTGGCTTTTTCGAGCAGTCCAATTTTTTCATAATAACGAATGGTATCAACTGAGACGCCTGACTTTTTTGCCAATTGTCCAATCGTGAAATTTATCATGCTTGACTCTGGAGTTACTCTAGGGTTTTAAATCACTATAAAAGATTAAGTGAGAAAAGTCATGGCAGGATGTGGTTGCAATACAACATGTTCACCAACACAAAAGATTAGCCCCAAATTTAGAAAA
>Ga0224722_1000293_pt1 | contig 29318 bp, 24 predicted proteins | sample Balambano_FR1_Me_FD_161646 | JGI IMG/M metagenome (GOLD analysis project Ga0224722, IMG submission 161646) | Freshwater sediment microbial communities from Lake Towuti, South Sulawesi, Indonesia - Balambano_FR1_MetaG | ecosystem: Environmental > Aquatic > Freshwater > Lake > Sediment | place... | reverse complement strand
GAAAAAATATGTAAAACAAATAACGTGGCGCACTTTACGGTGTGCCGCATTCCAGCATACATTGTATTATTTTCTAAAGGTAGCAACGCGTCCGTTGCTGCCTTTTTTATTTGTTAAAAACCACATTTTTATCTTCCAGAAATACCCGCTTTCCCCCGATTTTATAATACCTTGTGATCTATTTTTAATTGATTTGCGACGACCTAATGGACCACTTTTTACCACCCCGCACCATGACGCAGTTGGCTAGTTGTATAGACCATACGATTCTGAAAGCAGATTGTACTTTAGAAGATATCAGACGTATTTGTGGCGAAGCACAGCAGTTTCAGTTTGCAGCGGTGTGTATGCCTTCGTTTTACGTAGGTAGTGCTGCCGATTTGTTAGCGGACTCCATCGTGAAAATTGCTACCGTGGTGGGTTTTCCGATGGGCTACTCGCCTACCCCGGCAAAGGTGGAGGAAGTCAAGCGCGCCATAGACGACGGGGCGCACGAAGTGGATGCCGTGATCAACCTCTGTGCCGTGAAAAGCGGGAATTGGAATTATGTGCGCAACGATATTGACAGCATGGTGATGGCGGCGCACCTCAAGGGTAAAACGATCAAAATCATCCTGGAAACGGGCTTGCTCACGGAAATGGAACTCCAGCAACTCGCCCGCATCTGTCTGGAAATCCGCCCCGATTTTGTCAAAACCTCCACCGGTTTCAACGGCGAGGGGGCTACGGTGCAAGTAGTGCAAACGCTGAAACATTTATTGCACGACCACATTAAAATAAAAGCCTCCGGCGGCATCCGCACCAAAGCCGATGCGCTGCGGCTGCTCGAGGCAGGTGCCAAACGGATCGGTAGCTCTTCCAGTGTAATGATTATTAATGAAGGGTAATATTTTGATATTTTGACAATATTGCGCAGCGAATATCAAAATATCTACGGAGCGAAATATCGCGCAGCATATCGGCAAATTGTGTATCTTTGCAAAAAAGCAGGGGCTTATGCCAAAAAAAGTATTGTTCGCAGGGCTGTTTTTAATAATGGCAGTGGCAGCTACGTCGGCACAAAATATCAGCATCAAAGAAGAACCATTGGTGAGCCAGATGTTGGAGCGTTTTGTACAAATCAACCGCTCGGTGAGTACCATTGACGGGTGGCGGGTGCAAATACTGGCTACCCCCGACCGGCAGCAACTGGAAAGTGCCCGGCAGACATTCCAATACAAATACCCGAACATCAACGTGGACTGGCGGCACACCAACCCCTGGTACAAGCTCTACGTGGGCGCATACGCCGACCGGCTCGATGCCATGCGCCTGCAAACACTGCTGCGCCGCGACTATCCGAATGCCTACCTGGTGCGTGATAACACGGTGCGTCCGGTGGAATTGCTCGGCAGTTTTTGAAAAAAAGTTGAAAAGTTGACAGGTTGATGGGTTGGTACCCGCTTTCGCCAATCGCGTATCGCTTTAATCTTAGCGATGGAGTAGGCTACGGCGGGTAAAGGTGGGTGAGGGTTAAAAAGTGGATGGCTAATTTCTAAAATCAACATCCACTGTGCGCCCCTCTACCCTCTACCCTCTACCCTCTACCCTCTACCCAAGATGAGTAAAAGAGATACCGCAGGCTTACGCAATGTTGACTGGCAAACGTTTTCGCTGTTTCTGGCGATGGTGGGCATTGGCTGGCTGATGATCTACACTGTGAGTTATAGTCAGGAAAGCGGCAATGTGGCAAATTTTTTTGATACTTCCATTGGTAAACAAACCATTTGGATCGGTATTTGTGCGGTGGCATTTACGGTCATTTTTATTATTGACTGGAAATTCTGGCAGACTTTTGCTTACCTCATTTACGGTATTGCGATTGTATTACTGATAGGCGTGTTATTTTTTGGTTCTGAAATCAAAGGGGCACGGGCGTGGTTTAATTTTGGCGGCTTTTCTTTTCAACCTTCTGAAGTGGCGAAGTTCGGTGCGTGTCTGGCACTATCGGCGTTTTTAAGTTACTACCGCACCAACCTGCGCGAGACCCGCTCGCAACTACTGGCGCTGGGGTTGTTGGCGTTGCCGGTGGCGTTGATTTTATTACAACCCGACATGGGTTCTGCCATTGTGTTTGTGTCTTTTCTGGTAGTGTTGTACCGCGAGGGGCTATCGCCCAATTATTATATCATCGGAGCTTTTTGTGCAACGATTTTGGTGCTGGGGCTGGTTTTTTCGCCGCCGCTGATTGTGACCGGCTTGGCACTGCTCGCGGTGTTGATACTCGCCAACCAGTTCAAAGATAATCGCTATTCGGTGCTGGCTGCCATTGCGCTGATCGGCGGAGTGGCGTACACCATCGCAGTGGATACAAAAAAAGAGTGGCTGCTCTACACCTTGGCTGTAGCACTGGGGGCAATGGCACTCCTCTCTGCCGTGCAGTGGCGCATGAAAAAACGCCGACTGGTGAGCTTGCTTTTTATGACATTATTGTTGGGAACAGTGTTGTCATTTGCGGCGAGTTTTGCGTACAAAGCCCTGCTGCCGCACCAGCGAGACCGTATCAATGTGTGGCTCAAACCGGAAGCTGCCGACCCGCGCGGTTCGTTGTACAATTTGCACCAGTCAAAACTCGCCATCGGTTCGGGCGGTTTACTCGGCAAAGGTATTTTCAAAGGCACCCTGACCAAACTCAACTATGTGCCGGAACAATCCACCGACTTTATTTTCTGCACCATCGGCGAGGAGCAGGGCTTCATCGGCAGTCTGGGTTTGATTATATTGTTTACTTTGTTGTTGTTAAGAATTACCTATATTGCTGAACGACAGCGTTCTAACTTTTCGCGGCACTACGCCTACTGCGTGGCAGGTATCCTGTTTTTACATATTTTTATCAACTTAGGTATGACAATGGGGCTGCTGCCGATTATTGGCATTCCGCTGCCGTTTATCAGCAAAGGCGGTTCTTCTTTGCTGGGTTTTACGGTGATGATGGCAGTATTGTTGAAGCTGGACAGCAATCGCTATCAAATATAAAACTCGGACGAGGGATTAAGAGACCGAGGGACTTGGAGCAAAGTGCGTAGGTAGCGGTGCCAGTTAACCAATAACCTGTAACAGAAAAACCCAGGCTCAAAGCCCAATTTTCAGCCATTCAAATTTCTTAATTTCTCAATTTCTTAATTTCCTTGTTTCAATTCACTTTAGAACACACCGACCCACACTCTGCCGCCCGCACCGGACGCATCCAAACCGCTCACGGCGACATTCTTACCCCCATTTTTATGCCCGTCGGAACGCTTGGCACGGTGAAAGCTACCCATATCCACGAACTCGACGAAGTGGTACAGGCACAGATTATTCTGGGCAACACCTATCACCTCTACCTTCGCCCCGGCATGGACATTCTGGAAAAAGCGGGTGGATTGCACGGATTCAATCATTGGCAAAAGCCCATTCTGACCGACAGCGGCGGCTACCAGGTCTATTCCCTGAGTGCACAGCGCAAAATCAGCGAGGAAGGCGTGACTTTTGCTTCGCACATTGACGGTTCCAAACATTTTTTCACCCCCGAAAACGTAATGGATATTCAGCGCACCATTGGTGCCGACATCATCATGGCGTTCGACGAATGCCCGCCCTATCCGTCGGATTATACGTATGCCAAAAATTCGATGGAGTTGACGCACCGCTGGTTGAAACGCTGTGTGGAACGATTTGACCAAACCGAACCACGCTACGGACACCAGCAGGCACTTTTTCCCATCGTACAAGGCAGTTCTTATCGCGATCTGCGCGTGGCTTCGGCAGAAACCATTGCGAGTTTTGATCAAAAAGGCAACGCCATCGGCGGTTTATCGGTAGGCGAACCGGCGGAAATGATGTATGAAATTACCGAATATGTGTGTCAGATGCTACCAAAAAATAAACCCCGCTACCTGATGGGGGTAGGTACCCCGGTGAATATTTTGGAATGCATTGCGCTGGGCATAGATCTGTTCGACTGTGTGTTGCCCACCAGAAACGCCCGCCACGGCGTACTTTACACCGCCGACGGTATCATCAACATCAAAAATGCTACCTGGAAAGACGACTTCCGTGTCCTTGACGCAAGCAGCCCGGCACGCACCAGCCGCGTACACACCAAAGCTTACCTGCATCACTTGTTTCGCAGCGAGGAAATTTTGGCAATGCAAATTGCGACCCTGCATAACCTGAGTTTTTACCTTTGGCTGGTGGGCGAGGCACGGAGGCGCATCCAGGCGGGCGATTTTTTAAATTGGAAAAACCAAATGGTAAAACAGATGCAGCAAAAGTTAGGAAAAGTTTAAAAATTCACGTTCAAGGTTTAAAGCGTTCAACCGTTCTCACGAAGCCGACGTTATTCTACGTATCTTTGAACACTAAACTCCCCGGACTTTTTGAACCTCAATCGCTCAATGCTCAAAACACTCGATTGGTACATCCTGCGCAAATTTCTCACGACGTTTTTCTTCGTGGTACTCATCTTTTGTATGATCGGCACGGTGATTGATTTCAGTGAGAAAGTGGAAAAATTTATCGAGGAACCCATCACCAAACAAGAAATTATTTTTCAATACTACCCCACGTTCATGTTGTACCTGGCGGGTTTGTTGTGGCCCCTGTTTACCCTCATTGCGGTCATTTTTTTTACCTCGCGGCTGGCTTCCAATTCTGAAGTGATTTCTATTTTTAATGCCGGGGTGAGTTTTCGGCGGTATATGCGCCCTTACCTGTTGGGGGCAGGACTACTGGCACTGTTGAATTTTGTGGGCAATCACTACTTTGTTCCGCTGGGCAACAAAACCATGTTTCATATCATTTACACTTACCTCGCCCGCAACGACGACAAAGGCAAAACCCAAAACGTACACCTGTTTGTGTCGCCCGAAACGAAGGTTTTTATCGAATTTTACCGCAAACGCGACAGCACGGCGCGGGGCTTCCGCATCGAACAATTCAAAGACAACCGCCTCACCTCCCTGCTCAAAGCCGAATCAGCCACCTGGATTGATTCTACCAAAAAATGGCGGCTCAATAGCTATGAAACCCACACCTTCCATGGCTTAGAGGAAAAACTGGAACGCCACATCGGAGAACAACTCGACACGCTGCTTCAGTTGACTCCAGAAGATTTTGTGGACTACAAGGAGCAGCACTCCATGATGACTACTTCTGAATTACAACACTACATTGCGAATCAAAAAAATCGGGGTGTAGGCAATACCGATAAATACGAGGTAGAACTCTACCGCCGTACCGCCGACGCATTCACCATTCTCATTCTCACCATCATTGGCATGGCAATCGCCTCGCGCAAGGTGCGCGGCGGCATCGGGCTGCACCTTGCTATCGGCATCGGGCTGGGAGCAGTGTTTATTTTTCTGTCGCGCTTCGCCACCGTGTTTGCCACCAGCAAAGTCATCCCGCCAATCTTGGGAATGTGGATGCCCAACATTGTGTTTGCCGGGGTTGCCTGGTATCTCATTCGCCATGCCCAAAAATAATCCGTAGCTACTGCCGCCAAGCATTCCCGTTATTTCTGTCCAAACTTTCCGGTGTTTATCCTTCCTTTTGCGCGATCAACGCAGGGTCTTATCTACCTGACTGCGCATTCATATTTTTCAATTTTTTCTGAAAGTAAAATAAATTTTAAATATTTATGACAAATCCTATAAACCTATGTTTATCAATATTTTATAAAAAATATATGGATTGAATCTTTCAGCATATCAGACAAATTTTTGAAAATAGTCAAAATAGACTTGCTTTTTGTTGAATAAGTTCCTATCTTTGGTTCAACAAAGCGGGTTATATTACCCAAAACATTCTACAAAATCTCTGAGCCATGTCGCACCTTGAATTTCATACACGCTTCGATCAGATGTCTGGTTTGTTACACGCTTTTGCCTACAATCTGACCAAGAATGTGGAGGATGCCAAAGACCTGTTTCAGGAAACGGCTTACCGCGCCATCACGAATCGGGAAAAATTTATGCCCGGCACCAATTTTAAAGCCTGGCTGTTTACCATTATGAAAAATATTTTTATCAACAATTACCGAAAGAAGACCAAGGTGAACACCATCATGGACTCGACGGATAATTTGTACTATCTGAACTCCGGCAGTGACACCATTTCTAACCAGGGCGATGCCACCATCCTTATGAAAGAACTCACCGTCCTCATAGAGGAACTAGACAAGAGTATTAAAATTCCTTTTCTGATGCACTACCAGGGGTACAAATATCAGGAAATTGCGGATTACCTGGAGCTGCCGCTCGGCACCGTGAAAAGCCGGATTTTCTTCGCTCGCAAGGAACTCAAAGAGAAAATTTCGAGCCGGTACGAGCATATCAACACTAGATATACGGAAGGAATGTTAGATTGACAGCGTTATCAAAAAAACCTGCATTTGTAAACAATGGTGACGGCGAAAAGCAGGTCGCCATTTTTTTTTATTGGATATTGGACTGCGTGAGCAAGTGATCGAGCAACTTGGCGGTACGTGCCAGTTAACCAATAACCGGTAACAACAACTTCAGGCTCAAAGCGCTACTCCCGGCAACCATCCAATATCAAAATATCTTAATATCTCAATCTTGATGAACAATCAAAAATTATCCACCTTCCGCCGAATACTGTTGAACTGGTACGCCTCCAGCCATCGCCCGATGCCCTGGAAAGGCGAGAAAAACCCGTACTACATCTGGTTGTCTGAAATTATTTTGCAACAGACCCGCGTAGAGCAGGGCTTGCCTTATTTTGAAAAATTTAAACAAACCTATCCGACCATTCAAGATTTGGCTGCTGCGCCGGAAGACGAAGTCATGAAGTTGTGGGAAGGTTTGGGCTACTACTCCCGCGCCCGCAATCTGCAAGCCACGGCGAAGTTTGTCAGCCGGGAACTGAACGGCGTTTTTCCTGATACCTATGAAAATATACGGGCACTCCGGGGCGTAGGTCCGTACACGGCAGCAGCGATTGCCTCCTTTGCTTATGATTTGCCGCACGCGGTAGTAGATGGCAATGTGTTTCGGGTGCTGGCGCGGGTGTTTGGCATTGACACCCCAACTGACAGCACCACCGGGAAAAAATTGTTTAACGACCTTGCGCAGCAGGCACTCGACTCCACGCAGCCCGGCAGGTACAACCAAGCCATCATGGACTTTGGTGCCACCCAGTGTACGCCGCAACTGCCCAATTGTGTGCAATGCCCCTTGCAAAATGAGTGCAGCGCGTTTCAGCAAAATGCAGTAGATAAATTGCCGGTTAAAACAAAATCCATCGTCAAAAAGGAGCGTTTTTTTCATTACCTGATCATTCAAAGCGGCGAACAGGTGCTGTTGCAAAAACGCACGGCGAAAGACATCTGGCAGGATTTGTACGAATTTCCGCTGATTGAACTGCCCGCTTTAACCACCGATCCTGCCGACTTGTTAGAGTACCCGGCTTGGCAACAATTAATTGGCAAAAAAAAATATATCATTCAACGTATTTCCAAACCCTTTCGGCAAACGCTCACGCATCAGTTCGTCACGGCAGTGTTTGTAGAAATAAAATTGGCTGCCGATTTCCCAGCATTACCGCCGGGTGCAGTCATCGTAGCGCGAAAAAACTGGCGTACTTTCGCCTTTCCGAAAATAATTGATTGGTATTTACAAGATAATGCTTTATATTTAAACCTGTTTTAAAAGACGAGGCGATTCGGACAATTTTGATTTAAATTTGGGGTTTTACACAACTGAACAAACCATAAAAACATTTTTATAACATAAGACAAAGACGCTAGAACATGGTCAATCGCGTGATTTTGATTGGAAACCTGGGGCGCGACCCCGAGGTGCGACGGCTGGAAAACGGCGCGGCAGTGGCAAAATTTGCCGTGGCGACCAACGAAAATTACAAGGATAAAAGCGGAGACTGGCAAACCCAAACCGAGTGGCACGACGTGGTGGTGTGGCGCACCCTTGCCGAACGCGCCGAATCTACGCTGAAAAAAGGAATGTCGGTGTACTTGGAAGGCAAACTCACCCACCGCACCTGGCAAGACCAGGACGGCAACAACCGCAAAGCTACCGAGGTGGTCGCCAGCTATTTTAGAATATTGGACAAGCGCGAGGCGCGGTCGGGCGACAGCAACGGCAGCAACGGCTACTTCCCCGGCACTGCCAACGAACCTGCCTTTGCTACCAGCAATATGCCCAGTGAGGTACCCGGCGGCTTGGACGATGATTTGCCGTTTTAAGAGGTTGAAAGGTTGATGGGTCTAAAAATTAATAGGTTGCTGTTACTGACTGATACTAAGTGAGTTAAAAAAAGTGGCATCGCTTTGGAAGGTGCCGCATGGTTTCACTAATTGATTGTATTTTGGAAAAAGATTCAGATCATCCTCCATCGAAAGTTCGGGCGGCAGGTTGGTGGCTGCTCCTGGTGCTGACCCCAACTATCAGTGCCGGGCTTTCAGTAGTCTTGCTTTCATTGGTTCTATTTGCTGTTCTGGCGGCTTGCAAAGTAGCTTTCCAATCTTTGCAACCGGCTGACCTCGCTGCCTTATCCAGACAAAACGATGTTGCCGCCCGGCGGATACTGCTGTTGCGTCGGAAACCACGCCTGTTATTTGCCACTTTGTTCGTTGTCAGCCATTTTGTATTGCTGGGCATTCTGGTATCAGCAAATCTATTGTTAGAACAATCTTTTATCGAGTGCTTAATGCCGCTGGCAACGAACGAAACCGTGCGCGCGTTGCCGATTTCTTACCAAAGTTTGCAAACCAACTGGCTCCATGCCTTGCACTTTTCCATAACGACCGCAGTAATCATTTCTTCGGTGGTGTTTTTCAATGCGTCGGCTCCGCGGTGGTACGTGCCGCGCAACCGTTTGCAGTTTTTAAAAACAGTGTCGGCACCTTTGCTGTTTTTGGTGAAAGTATTGCACCCTTTAAACGTTCTTTTTTTAAATGCCAATAAACTTATGGAATTACCGTGGGCGCGACTGACGCAGCAGAAACGACCGAATCGGGAAGAGTCGGAAGAACTGTCGGAATCTTGGGGTTCCAACTCTACCGGCGACAAGAACGGTACCGAGCCAGATGTAGATATTCAAAAAAGTATCATCAAATTTAACGATGTTACCGTACGCCAGATTATGACCCCCCGCACCGACGTAGTCGCCATTGACCAGGAAGACAGCTACGCGGAGCTGCTCGAGATGGTGCGCCAGTCAGGCTATTCGCGCATCCCGGTGTACGACGGTGATTTTGATTTTATAAAAGGTATTTTATATGTGAAAGACCTGTTGGGGTATAATCCGGAAGATGCCAACTCCAACTGGCGCAAGCTGGTGCGCACAAATGTGCTGTATGTGCCTGAAGCCAAAAAAATAAATGAGCTGCTGCGCGAGTTTCAGAAAAAACGCCTCCACATGGCAATCGTCGTGGACGAGTATGGCGGCAGTGCAGGCATTGTGACCCTGGAGGATGTGCTGGAAGAATTGATCGGCGACATCAAAGACGAGTTTGACAGCGAAGCCGAGGTGCAGTACGACCAGTTGAACGAGCAAACCTACCTGTTTGAAGGCAAAACTTTGTTGCAGGAAGTGTACCGGATCACCGGTATTGAGGTGGGTACGTTTGAGGCGGTGCGCGGCGAAGCAGACTCACTGGCGGGCTTAATCCTGGCAATACACGGGCAACTCCCCAAAGAAAATACGGAACTGACGTACAAAAATTTTCATTTTAAAATCACCGCCGTCAACAAACGCAGAATTGAGCAGGTACAGTTGACGATTGGTGCGGAGTGATCGGAAAATCGGAAGCGGGAAGTCGGAACGCCTGAGACAAAAGTTAGGTGACCTAAGTAATGGATTATATTTTTCACGCAAAGGCGCAAAGTTCTCTTTTCAATTGACAATCAATCGGTTGACCCTATCGGTTTTTTTGAAACTGTAATTTATTTTTGCCTGACTACTTATTGTGCTAAAAAAAGTGCCGACAACTTGTTTGATTCCAAAAATACCCGTACCTTTGTGGCTCCTTTGAAAAAAGGGCATTCTTAGATTCCAATTAAAGCGCAATATTATGAAAAGAACATACCAGCCATCGCGAAAAAAGCGCATCAACAAGCATGGCTACCGCAGCCGCATGGCAACGAAAAACGGGCGCAAAGCCCTGGCGCGCCGCCGGTCGAGAGGGCGTTACAAACTATCGGTTTCGGACGAACGGAGACTGAAGGACTAAAGAGTTGGCAGTCCACGCTTACACTGCACACTGCCTACTGAATCTTATCTCCGCGCAAGATTCGGAATCGCTTCTTCGCTTCTACCGCAAAGGTACTCGCTGAGTATTCCAAAAACAGTTTTTCGTACAATTCCTTGGCTTTTTCCACATTGTTCAGGTGGGTTTCGTACAAGCCCGCCAGTTCGTACAGCGCATTATCCGCCCGGATGCCATCTTTGTGTTTTTCCACAATTTGCTGCAGCATGGCAGCTGCTTGCTCGTGTTCACGCTTTTTGAAATGAACTTTTGATTTCAAATACAGCACATCATCTTCCAGCGAGTGCCCGGGAAAAGCTTTCTCCAGACTGTCCAGTTTTTGAAACGCGTCGGCAAAACGGTTTTGAAACACCAGCAAGTCGGCTTCCGAATACATTTTCATTGCTTGCGCTGTGGTGTCCAGCCCCAGATTATCCATAATAAACACCGACATATCAATGGCATCGTTGGAGATCAACTTGGAAGTAGAAGCTTTCAAAATTTCAAACTGCGCCTGCGCCCACTGAAAATCGCCGGCGTAGTATGAAAGCCGGGCATTGCGAAAGCGCGCCTCGTGTCCCATCGCGTCTTCCTTAAAGTCCTTGTCCACCTGTGAGTAGAGCAGCGTCGCTTCCCACACTTCCCCTTTGATGAGGTAGTAATCACCCAGATTCAGCTTGGCTTGCGCCTGCACGTTCCGATCCACATTCGGGTATTTGATCATCTCATCCAGCAACTGAATGGCTTTGTCTAAATTGTTGATATACAGGGCTTCCAGTTCTGCCAATTCCAAAATGATATTCGCCGTGATGCGCGTGCGCCCGAATTCGTTCAAAAACTGGTCGTATTCCTGTTCCAGTTTGCTCAGTTCCTGCGGGGTATATTTGTAGCCTTCCACAATTTTGCTGCGTTTGCTGCGCAAGGATTCGCGCTTGGCATCCAGGTAAAAAGTGGATTCCATGCCTTTTTGCACCACGTATTCGTAGGCTTCAATGGCGGTGTCGTAGTCCTTATCGTTGGCGGCTACCTCGGCGAGTTGATACACCCTGCCGCCGTTTTCCTTCTGCCGCCGGTCGAGCGCGCGCACCTGGCGCAGGGCATTTTTGTAATCTTTGCGCTGGATGAATACCCAAGTCAACAGCTCCGTGTAGTACAGTGCATTTTCGTTTTGTTGAATGCGATTGTATAATTGCGTTTGCAATTCCTCATAATCTTCCGGCAGGAAATAGCGTTGAAAAATGGTTTGTACGGTACTCACGCGGTCAGGATTGCTAGCCAGCGCATTCAGGTAAGCTTCCACCATTTTTTCGGTATCGCCTTTGCGGCGGTAGAGTTCGCCCAGGTTGTACGCAAATACATTGTCATCCCGGAGCAATTGCGCACCTTTTTCGTAAGTTTGAATGGCAAGGTCGTATTTGGTCAAAATCACAAACGAATTAGCCAGCCGGGTGATGGCAAACGATTCTTTTGGAAGGTTGTTGATGGCGGTTTGGTATTGCAACAGCGCGTCGTCGTCGCGGTATTGGCGTTCAAACAGCTTGCCGTAAGTGACGTACAGACTCACATTCGAGGGGCTTTTCTTCAACTGCCGCTTGATGACCTTTTCCGCTTCCTCAAAGGCCTGCGTGGAGATCAGGCACTCAATGTAGCGTTCAAAATAAAAGTCGTTTTCCTCATTGAGCCCAAAGAGTTTTTCGTACAGCACCGCTGCTTTTTCGTACTCGCCGTCTTGAAAATACTGCTGCGCCAGGCGCGCATCCTGCCCAAACGCCACCACGCTCACCAGGAGCATCACCGGCAAAACCAGCTTCCGCATCATCTTCTTATAAAAATTTGAGTAAAAATTGGAGATTTCATCAGGAAGCCACCACAATGTGTCGCCTCACAACTTCTTTGTAAAAACGCTCCTTTTTTGCAAAAGTTGTTGTAAAAAAACAGGATGTGACAGGTTTTCTAAAACCTTTCAAGTCTTGATTTTTCGATTTCCGAACAAAAAATATGCCACACCTACACTCAACAAACAACCGATGGTATTTGCTACGATATCCCATTTTTCAAAAAACCGATTGGGAAAAAAATGGTATTGAATAAGTTCCATCAGTATGCCGTAGCCTACGCTCCCGAAAAAACTGTAAAGAACCGCTTGCCGAAAGGTAAAACCATTGCCCAGAAAGCCCCAGGTGACCAGGCTTGCCAGCAGAAAGTAGGCGACGGCGTGTGCCAGCTTATCCGGCTCCAGCAGGTTGGGCACCAGATCGGGTGGGTTAACGCTTCCAAAGGTGGACAGCGCAAAAATGATGGCTGCCCAGAGAAGTGCCGGTGTAAATCGTTGCAAGTTGATAAGGAGTTTCAATGGTTTAATGCAGGATAAGGTATGCCTCAGCCCACCAGTGCTTTGTACGCATCAGCGTTCATCAACTGTTCCAGGTCAGCTGCGTCACTCAATTTTACTTTAATAATCCAGCCCTCGCCATAGGGTTCTTCATTGACCAGTTCGGGTTCGTTTTCCAGCCGGGGATTGATTTCTAAAATCGTGCCGGATACAGGCAGGAACAGGTCAGAGGTGGTTTTCACCGCTTCTACTGTGCCGAAGATATCGCCTGCTTTCAGTTCTTCGCCTACCGTGTTTACCTCCACATACACAATTTCACCCAACTCACCCTGCGCAAAATCGGTGATGCCGATGCGCGCCGTGTTGTCCGCCTCTACAAAAATCCATTCGTGTTCTTCCGTATATTTCAAATTTGCCGGGAAATCCATCGTTTGCTCAAAATTTTAATTGGTTCGTAAAAACTCAAAAGTAAGGTTTGTGAAATTAAGAAATTAGGAAATTAAGAAATTATTTTACATACCTCTGCTGCTACAACTGGGAATTTTATAATCTGCCTTTCTTTAGTTGTTTTAACAAAAAACCAAAACACAGTTGCTTTAACAATCGTATTTCGGTTGTATCACATCAAAAATTTCGCAAAATCAAGCATTTAGAAAAATAATAAAAAAAGTGTACTTTCCCAATTTCCTAATTCCCCAATATCCCAACCTCGGCTTTCTGATTCGCTACAAATTCAAACGCCCACTCGCTCGTCACCGATTTCGGGCGCTCCAGGGGCATACCCAGGGCGCGCGACCAGCACAACGCCGCCAACACCCCCAATGCCCTTGACACGCCAAACAGCACGGTGTAAAAATTTGCCTGCGTCAAGCCGTAATGAATCAACAATGCACCGGAATGCGCGTCCACATTGGGCCAGGGATTTTTTACTTTGCCCAGGCTTTGCAAAATCGGCGGCACCACTTCAAACACGTCCCACACAATTTGCACCATGTCGCTGCCCTGAATGTACTGTTCGGCAAAGGATTTCTGCGCCATGAAGCGCGGGTCGGGCTGGCGTAGCACCGCGTGCCCGTAGCCAGGCACCACCTGCCCGGCGGCAATCGTGCTTTTTACGTACTCGGCGATTTGGTCTTTTGACGGACGTGTTGTATCCAGTTTTTCGGTCATTTCATTGATCCACAGTACTACTTCCTGGTTGGCTAAGCCGTGCAGCGGACCTGCCAGCGCGTTCACGCCTGCCGCAAACGACAGGTAGGGATCGCTCAGGGTAGAACCCACCAGATGCACCGTGTGTGCCGAGGCGTTGCCACCCTCGTGGTCGGCGTGAATGGTGAGGTACAAACGCATCAGGTTTTTAAAATCGGCATGGTCAAAACCCAGCAGGTGTGCAAAATTACCCGCCCAGTCTTCGTTGGCATCGGCTTCCAGGTGGTTGCCGTTGTGAAAAGTGCGCCGATAAATATACGCAGCCACCTTCGGCAGCCGCGCAATGAGGTTCATGGAGTCTTCATAGGTTGGATCCCAGTGTTCGGTTTTAGAAATACCCTCGTCGTAACGCTGCGCAAAAATGCTGTCGCTTTGCATGGCATTCACCGCGATGGTAAACTGCGTCATGGGGTGGGTATTGGCAGGTAGCGCATCGAGCACCTGAAAAACGTGCGGCGGCACTTCACTGCGTTTTTTCCACTCGGCGGTCACCCAGTTTACTTCCTCTTCGGTTGGCACGTCGCCGGTGAGCATGAGCCAGAACAGTCCTTCCGGGCGGGGTTCCTGGTCGCCTTTGGGCAGCAGTTTTTTCAATTCCGGGATGGAATAGCCGCGAAATCGGATGCCTTCCTGCGCGTCGAGTTCGGAGGGTTCCCACACCATTGTTTTGATGTCGCGGGCACCGCCGTAAATCTGGCTCATCGTCACGTCGTCCACCGGCAGGTCGCCGTGTTCTTTCAGCATCGTTTTGACCTGGTCGCGTAATGCGGTTGCTTTTTCAGTAAATCGCTGTTTCAAGGGATCCATGTAAGTGAATATTTATAGGAATAGGTTTAAAAAATAAGATTTCAACGAGAAGCAAAAAGGTTTACGCCACACAGGGCCTTGTGGCTTGCAACCTGGTACTTGCAGCTATTTTCCAGTGTCAACAACTGTTTTGGAATGTTGTTTGAAAAATTATTCCACTTCGAGCAATCCCAACGCGATTTGTTCCTGGTTGGCGCCCTGTTTTTTCAGTTCTTTGAGTTTAGCAGATTCGCGTTTGCGGCGTTCGGCTACCTGTGCCTGATAGATTTGCAATTGGGATTCCGTGAGCAATTTCTTCGTTGCGTTTTCGGTGGCGATACGCACGGCACGGCATTTGCGGAGGTAGAGGGCGTGGTCGGTGGTTTTTATGGTTTCGATTTCCTGCAAATTGGTCAGGCGGCGTTCCTGGATTTCGTAAACGGCTTGGGCTTGCTCGGCGTTCAACCGATACAGGGCAACCTGTTCATTGGTGGCTTTTTGCACGTCTTTTCTGTTGACTTTAGATTGGGCAGCGGCGGCGGTGAGGAGGCACAAACTTGCCAATACCAGAAAATATTTTTTCATGCGATTGGGAATTTTTTGGAATGTCTGAATTGTTTTAATGTATTTGACAATCTGAAGGTTGTCGTTTATTCACAACATGCAAGGTTGCGCGACGAGTTCAGCATAAGCGCCGGACTACGTGCCAAAATACAACTTTTGTTGGTTTCTGTTTTTGAATAACGGTCGAATTGTATTTTTTTGTCCAAAAATTTATAAAAATGCTCATCATCGAGGAGGTATTGATTAGTGATGAAGTGTTGTCAGAACAGTTTATCTGTAACCTGAACGCCTGCAAAGGTGCCTGCTGCTGGGAGGGCGATTACGGCGCACCGCTGGAGGAGGCGGAATTAAACGTTTTGGATCGCATTTACGATGATGTCAAAGATTTCCTCACTCCGCCGGGGCGCATGGTCATTGAAAAACAGGGTGCTTACACGTATGACGAAGATGCGGAGGACTTCGCCACGCCACTCATCAACGGCGGACCCTGTGCCTACATGACCCACGGTGCCGACGGCATTGCCCAATGCGGCATTGAACGGGCGTACCAAGCCGGTAAAACGGATTTTAAAAAACCCGTGTCCTGCCATTTGTACCCTATTCGCATTACGCCGCGCAGCGAATGGCAGTTTGAAATGATGAACTACGACCGGTGGGACATTTGCTCCGCAGCCTGTACGCTGGGCAGGCAGCACCGGATGCCCGTGTATCGTTTTGTAAAAGATGCGCTCATTCGCAAGTACGGCGAGGCGTTCTACGAAGCCCTTGACAAAACCGCTGTCGAACTAAAAATGACCGCTCCGTAAATAAAAAGTATCGTTCGCTAAAAAAATATGTGTGCAAAAACTTGCATTCTTTTATAAAACCGTTATTTTTGTACCGAGAATTTGCACGATTGAATAAATCGGCTTTTTGAACAAAAGCGGAGGCAACTCCTGCCCTTACATTCCTTTCCCAAACCGATTAAAGTATCTTTAGGTCATGCACACGACTATTGCTCCGGAATTAGCAGCAACTATTCCTATGCAACGCAGCCACCCGTCTATGCAGCGGCTTCGCTTGTACCAGGGACAAATCGGTTTTCACCAACAGCCCGTTTAACATCATGCTTATACTCTGCGATAACCTGTTTGCAGCGGTTATCCGTTCGTTTATACCGTTCGTTCTAAAAGGGGACTGGAACCAGAATAGGTCGTGGAAGTCAATGTAGTGTTCAAATGCTGTCTTGTGCAACTCCAAAATCAATGAAGATTCGGTCGGTTGTAAAAACCGGCGGATGACAAGAGCACCTAATTTTAAGCATTTGATTTTGATTCCACGAACACAAGAACTACGCCAGACCCCTTTTTGAAGTTGGTTTTTGTAGCAGCCTGACGCAGTGTTTTGTCGAGGCTGCTTTTTTTTGGATCGGAATTTGCAGAATTTATAAATTTCCAGAATGAAAAGAATACGTGTCAGGTTTTAACCCGGCACGTATTCTTTGAACCTCTTGAACCATGAAGCCTTGAACCTTAAACCATTCTAGTTGGCCATTTCCGACAGGAATTTGATGCGCATGAGCAGCACTTCTTCCATCGTCACGTCGTCTTCTCGCAGCATTTTATAGGCTTTTTTTACATCGTCGGTTTCGGCTTGCAGAAAATAGTCATAAATATCTTCGCGGGCGTATTCGTCAATGGTATCTTCCAGGTAGTAGTCAATGTTGAGCTTGGTACCGGAAGCCACAATTGCGTCGAGTTCTTCCAGGAGTTCATCCATCGTAAGTTGGGTAGAATTGGCGATGTCTTCCAGCGGCATTTTCCGGTCAATGCACTGAATAATGCTCACTTTGGCTTTGGATTTATTGGCGACCTGCTTGACCACAAAATCGGTTGGGCGAATGATGTCATTCTCTTCCACATACTTCTGAATCAGTTGCAGGAAGGCTTTGCCGTAGCGACCGGCTTTACCGCTGCTCACGCCGGAGACTTTGGTCATATCCTCCATCGTGATGGGGTACTGCGTTGCCATGTCTTCCAGGGACGGGTCTTGAAAGATCACATAAGGCGGCACGTTGAGGCGCTTGGCTTCGCGGCGGCGCAGGTCTTTGAGGAGGGAAAGGAGCGCATCGTCGAGGGCGGCGGGTTTGCCGGCCCCCTCTTCGGTATCGGGCGTAGCTTTATCAAAATCGTGGTTGAGCGGAATCAGGAAGGAGTAGGGTTTTTCGATGAAAGCCCGCCCTTTTAGCGTCATTTTCAACAAGCCATAACTCTCGATATCTTTGTAAATCAAGTCGTTGAGCATCGCCTGCCGCAACACCGAACCCCAGAAATTTTCTTCTTTGTCTTTGCCAATGCCGAACAATGCTTTCTGGTCGAAGCGGTAATCCTTCATTTCTTTGGTTTCCCGACCGATGATGAATTCGATGATGGTTTTGATACCGAAATTCTCATCCAAATCCACCACCGAGCGCAGGGCTTGCTGCATTTCCTTTTTCACTTCAATTTTTGCTTTCGGAAAACGGCAGTTGTCGCATTTGTCATCACATTTCGAATCATCGTATGCTTCGCCAAAATAATGGAGCAAAAATTTGCGGCGGCAGGCGGTGGTTTCGGCGTACGCCATCACTTCCTGCATGAGTTGTGCCCCCATTTCGCGCTCGGCGACGGGCTTGTCGCGCAGGAATTTTTCCAGTTTTAAAATATCTTTGTACGAATAAAACGCAACACACTTGCCCTCCAAGCCATCGCGCCCGGCGCGCCCGGTTTCCTGGTAATAATTTTCGATACTTTTGGGAATGTCGAAGTGAATGACAAAACGCACATCCGGCTTGTCAATGCCCATGCCGAAGGCGATGGTTGCCACGATCACGTCAATTTCTTCCATGAGGAAGTCATCCTGCGTCTGGCTGCGGGTTTTGGCATCGAGCCCGGCGTGATACGGAGCGGCTTTGATGTTATTGACCACCAGCACTTTCGCAATATCTTCGGCGGCTTTGCGGCTTTGCACATAAATAATGCCCGACTGCCCCGGCGTGGTTTTGATAATTTGCACGATGCTTTTCATCACCTGCTCCAGCTTGCCTTTGGGGCGCACTTCGTAGTACAGGTTTTCGCGGTTGAAGGAGGAGACGAACATATTGACGGCGCGCATGTTGAGGTTTTTCAAAATGTCCGATTTTACCTTCGGGGTTGCGGTGGCAGTGAGTGCCACAATGGGAATCTCTTTGTTGATGGTGTCCAGCATCCCGCGAATTTTGCGGTACTCCGGGCGAAAGTCGTGCCCCCATTCCGAGATACAATGGGCTTCATCCACGGCTACAAACGACACATTCACCTGTTGAAAAAACTCAATATTTTCGTCCTTCGTCAGGGTTTCCGGAGCGATGAAGAGGAGCTTGGTTTTGCCGTCGCTAATGTCCTGTTTCACCAGTTTCATCTGGGCTTTGGTGAGCGAGGAGTTGAGAAAATGCGCCACATCGTCGTTTTGGCTATAGCCGCGAATAGAATCCACCTGGTTTTTCATCAGCGCGATAAGCGGCGAAATGATGATGGCGGTGCCATCGAGCATGAGTGCCGGAAGTTGATAGCACAAGGATTTGCCGCCCCCGGTGGGCATAATCACAAAAGTATCATGCCCGTTGAGGACACTTTTAATAATGGCTTCCTGATTGCCTTTGAATTTGTCAAATCCAAAATACTGCTGTAACGCGTCCCGCAGGGTTTCCTTCGTGGCAGTCATCATGGTGTTGGTGTGCATTTCTAGATTTTTAGCGTTATTTTCGCACTTTGTTAGTAGATCGCTTTTTCTGAGATGCCGGATGCCAGATGCCAGACTTTTCAAGTGCTAAAACTCTGGCATCCGGCATCTATTCATCTGGCATCCGTAAGATAGGATTAGAATTCGTTTAAAAAAAATTCTTAACGCTTTTTTTATCAACTAGTTGGAGAATGATTTTCCATCTGTTTTGAAAAAAGCAGCCAAAAATAATAAAAACGTGGAGATTTCCGAAGAACTTATTGTAAAAACTGCACGAAGGACGCTGGAAATTGAAGCGAATACGCTCACCCAACTGGCAGAGAGCCTGAATGAAGATTTTGTAGTATGTGCGAAGGCGATTTTTGCTGCCAGTGGCAGAGTGGTGGTGACGGGCGTGGGCAAAAGTGCCATTGTAGCGCAGAAAATCGTGGCAACGCTTAATTCCACCGGTACGTCGGCACTGTTTATGCACGCAGCAGATGCCATTCACGGCGATTTGGGTATGATTCGGTCGGATGATCTGGTGCTGTGTATTTCCAAAAGCGGCGAAACGGCAGAAATTAAAGCCCTGGCACCTTTGGTAAAAAACCTGTGTAGTTGCCTGATCGGGATGGTTAGCAATCGCGAGTCGTTTTTAGCCAAGCAAGCCACCTACCTACTCCACACGCCTGTGACGCAGGAAGCCGACCCCAACAATCTTGCTCCCACTGCCAGCACCACTGCGCAGATGGCAATGGGCGATGCGCTGGCAACTGCACTACTTGCTTTGCGCGGCTTTACCCCGGCGCATTTTGCACAGTTTCATCCCGGTGGTGCACTGGGCAAGCAATTGTATTTGAAAGTCAGCGATTTGTACATTCTTCACGAAAAACCGCAGGTGCATTTGAAAGAAACCTTACCCGGCACTATCCTGGAAATGACTTCTAAACGACTGGGTGCAACTGCAGTAGTGAATGACGACAACCAACTACAGGGCATTATTACGGATGGCGACCTGCGGCGGATGCTCACGCGGGGCGAAGCTATCATGCAACTCCTGGCTCAGGATGTGATGAATCCACATCCCAAAACGATCCACTGCAATGCCCTGGCGGTACAAGCTCTGGAGCTGCTCCGCCAGCACAGCATCAATCAGTTAATTGTGACCGATGAAGCGAATAACTACCTTGGTATCCTTCATTTACACGATTTAATCCGAGAGGGAATCATTTGAAAATCAGACGGTTGTAGTCATTTTTGCAGATTGGGCTTTTTGGTGTGGTCGGCGGCTGTTCTTTTTGTTTTTGCGCCGGTACCAGAGCAGAAACCCGCTGATGGACAGCGCAGCACCCGCCAATCCAAAAAACGCATACAACAGTTTAATCCCCATGCCGCCGTACTGCCCGAAATGCAGGGTGTAAAGGGCATATTCAAACTTCGTCCAGGCGGAAAGTTCGGCTTCGCGGAAGATTTTTTGTGTGGTGCCAGTCTGCCGGTCGTATTCGATATAATTGTTGTAATCGCCCCAAAGCCAGGAATGATTGGAAGATTGAGCATGAACGGTGATGGGCTGCGCCGGCTCGCGCGGAAAGTCGAGGTAGTGAAACCTGCCTTGCAAGGCGGCTTCGGTGTGTGCAATCAGACTGTCTAAATGAACGGTAAAAACGGGCGGTACTTCGGGTTGTTTGCTGGCGTTGCCGCCAAACTGCGCTTTCAAATCAAACGCATACAACATCATGTAAAAACCACTGAACGCCAGGATGAAATTAAAAACCAAGCCCCACGCGCCCAAGATGCGGTGCAGACTGGAAGAAGCCGTGCGCCAGTTTTTCCAATTGAATCCTACCCGAAAGGTGAGTGCTTTCCAAATAAATTTTCGATACACATAAAAACCCGTCAGCACCGACCCCACCAACGCCAGCGCAAAAATACCCGCCAGCAGTTCGCCTACTTTGCCCAGCCAAAACTGATAATGCAGCGTAAGCAGAAAATCATACACCGACAAAAACGTCACCCCCAACACCTTGCCATCATACGGATTGGCGTACAGCAAGCCATACTTATCCGTCGCCGGGTTGTAAATGCGCATTTCAATCGTTTCATCTGGTTTTTTAGGAATGTGCCGGAACGAATACAGATACAGGTCAGGACGTTGTGTCCTGACCCGTTCATAAATTTGATGATACCCTATTTTACTCCATTCTGGCATGACGACGTGCAAATGCGGATGCTCCCAGCGGTTGATTTCTTCCCGAAAGACAATAACGGCTCCGGTGAGAAAAAACGTGAGGATGAACAACCCCGCAATTAAACCCAGCCAGGAATGCACGCTAAAAATCCGTCGTCCCCAGTTTATCATTTTTTATCTGACGTTTTTTATTTGAAATTACGCCCTCGGCTCATCCCGATGGTCAATATCCCGCGTCTGGCATCCGGCATCTTCCCATCTGGCATCTTTTAAAACTTATACGACACCCCTGCAATCACCCGCCGTGTCCACTGGGGTTCCCAGGTGCCGAATGCGCCGAGATAGCTGATACGGTCGGTCAGATTGGTCACATTCACGCGCAGTGCCAGTTTGCCAAAATTGTACCCAATCGCCGCATCCATGGTGTAATTAGACGGTACCAGCCCCTCGGGCAGGTTGTCGGGGGTCGCAAAAAATTTGCCTTTGTAATAAATGCCGTAGCCCAGGCTCAGTCCTTTTAACACCGTTGTAAAGTCATAATTTGCCCAAAGGCTGAACATCTCGCGGGGTTGATTGGCGAGCCAGTTGCCCGTCGGCAGCGAAATATCTTCTACGATTTCGGCTTGAATAAACGAAGCCGTTGCCAAAAGCGTCAAGTTTTGATTGATTTTTCCGTTGATGTCGAGTTCCACGCCCCGGCTGCGGTGCAATTTTGCCAAATAGGTGTAATAACCGCCGTAATCGGGCGTCCAGGAAACGTGTTCAAACTCCGGCACTTCCTCCGAGTAACCCCAAGCGTAGGCATTTTCTTTTTCCAGATTAAAAACGGCTAAAGTCACACCCAATTTTCGTTGAAACAAATCGGCTTTCACACCGAATTCTAACTGTTTGCCAAAAGTAGGTGGAATGAGCCGCGTCACGTCAATCCAGTCAAACCCGTTGATTTCGTAACTTTCAGCGTAAGAGCCATACACGGACATCCAGGGTTGCGGTTTGAACACAATACCCACCCGCGGCACAATCGGATTGTCGCGCACTTCGGGATTATCCGCCGGCGCATCGGCGGCGTTGTCGTAGCGGGTGCCATTCACATAATCATTGTAACGAATGCCCAGCAACACATTGAGGCGGTCGTTGAGCAGGCTGATCTGGTCTTGGGCATACACCCCGATACGGGTATAAAAACTTTCAAAACTATCTTCAATTCTCGGCAGTGCTTTCAAAGCCGCCTGCCCTTGTTTTGGATTCAATAAACTGATGCGTTCGCCGATGTCTTCCTGTAAAAATCCACCGCCGCGAATGCCGTCGTCCATAAAATCCGCGCCCAGCAGCACTTTGTGGCGGATGTTGCCGGTGTAAAATTCGCCCACCAGGTCGAGCATCGTCGTCCAGGTGTTAAAACGCTGATTGAAAAAGTACTGGTAGCGACTCACGTTGCCTACTGAATCCGCGTCGTTGTTCACGTACACGTTCAGCGGCGTACGCTCGGTGTTGGTAAAACTGGTCACATTTTGTACAAACCAGTTATTGTTCAAATAAAATTTGGCGGTCGAAAATACGCTGCTGTTCACATAGTTGTACGTTGCTTCACGCTCGCCTAAGAAAGTCGAAATGGGCAGTCGCCGCAAACCTTCAAACGTGCCATCAGGCGAAACCAAGCCGGGGTCGCCCACGCGCTCGTCGCGTTTGTGCGTGGCTTCCACCGTCCAGTTTATTTTTGGAGAAATGTTCCAAGTGATGGAAGGAGCAATCATGTAGGTTTCGTTTTGCACCACATCACGGAAGCTGTTGGATTTTTCGTAAGTGGTGTTCAAACGGTACAACACGGTTTTGTTGTCATTCAAGGCACCTGAAATGTCGAACGAAGGTCGGAACAAACCATACTGCCCGATTTTCAGATCAAAGCGGCGATAATCGTAATTTAAGGGCTTTTTGGTCACAAAGTTGATAATGCCGCCGGGAGCGACATCGCCGTACAAAATGGCGGTGGGACCTTTCAAAAATTCTACCGATTCATAAAAATCAGCAAAGTGATTGCCCATGTTCCACAACAGGGTGCCGTTGCGCCGAAAGTTCGTCCAGTTGTTCATATCAAAACCCCGTGCGTTAAAGTATTGATAACCACCATTGTACGAGCCCGTTTGATTCACCCCGCTCACGTTTTTAATCACATCCTTCATGTCAATGATTTGCTGCTGTTGAATGAGCGTTTGGTCAATGACCTGAATAGACATCGGGAGGTTGAGCAGTTCAATATTGTTTTTGGTAGCCGTGGAAGTGCGGCGTTTCTGCCCTGTGACGGTCACTTCGCTCAGTTCGGCGACCGAGGCGGTTAGTTTCATTTCTACCGTCGTCGTTTCATTGGTTTTCACTTCTACCGATTGTTCCATCGGCTCGAATCCGACCGCCGAAATAATCAGCGTTTGCGTGCCGGTGGGTACGTTCACCAGTTTGAACCGCCCCTGTTCGTCAGTGCTTACGCCGATTGTTAGGGTTTTAACACCGACATTGACAAAACCCGCCGCCTGGTTGTCTGCCGAGCGGACTAATCCTTCCACTGTGCCCTTACCCGATTGTGCAAAAGCGCGAAGGAAAACAAAAGAGCAGAGTAAAAGTAAAATCGTATAGCGCATGAGCTGAATATTTATTAAGACTAATTCTAAATCGGAGCAAAGATAAGCGGTACTGTGTTAAGACATTGTAAAGAATGCAGGAATACCTAACTATTCACGAATATTAGGTAGATGGATGGTACTTATTTTGGTAGGAGGTTTGTGAGAAAAAGGCAAAATACCGGCTATACCGAACAAACAAGGAAGCAAAATTTAACGATAGTAAATTTTTTTAGCGTTTCTAAAGTCTCACATCTGTTTTATCTTTGACGGCAAACGCAGGCACAGATGGAGCAATCATTTGTCGAACGGCTGTTTGACGCGCACCGACAGGCACCGCAAATTCCCTCGCCACAGCAGATATGCAGCTGGCTCAGTGGCTTATTAAAACTGCTGTTTCCCGAGTTAGCCGACCGCGATTATACCAACATTCGTGCATTCGAGAAAGATTTTCATGCCAATCAGTTGGAACTTTTCAACATCCTTCAAACGATTGAAAAAGACCTGCCCGAACCGACGGAAGTGCTGGAAGCCGCGTTTTACGAACGACTGCCCGCTGTGTACGACCTGCTGCAAAAAGATGCCGATGCCATCTTGAAAGGCGACCCTGCCGCCGCCAGCCGCACAGAGGTCATTCGCACCTATCCGGGTTTTTTCGCCATTGCGGTGTTTCGGCTGGCGCATGAATTTTACCGGCTGCACGTGCCGCTCATTCCACGCATTCTTACCGAACACGCCCACAGCCAGACAGGCATTGACATTCACCCCGGTGCCACCATCGGCGAGCGTTTTTGCATAGACCACGGCACGGGCATCGTCATCGGCGAAACGGTAGAAATCGGCAACGACGTGAAAATCTATCAGGGAGTGACGCTTGGTGCGTTGAGTGTGAAAAAGGAATTAGCCAAAACCAAACGCCATCCCACCATCGAAGACCGGGTGGTCATCTACGCCGGTGCAACCATCCTGGGCGGCAGTACGGTAATCGGTCACGACAGCATCATCGGCGGCAATGTATGGATTGTGAAAAATGTAGAACCCAACTCCCGGATTTATTATCGTTTTGAAGAAGGATTGTTGAAATGATTGTGTTCATGTTCGGTGCGTCTTGAACACCTGAACACTTGAACACTTGAACACAAAAAAAATGAGCATTTTAGACCTCGTTGGCAACACACCCCTCGTTGAAATCACGAAAGTCCTTTCCAAACCCGGCGTGACGATCTACGGCAAACTCGAAGGGCACAATCCCGGTGGCTCCGTCAAAGACCGCGCAGCGTACGGCATGATTAAAGGCGCGCTGGATCGCGGCGAAATTGACCAAAACAGCCGATTGATTGAAGCCACGAGCGGCAACACGGGCATTGCCCTGGCGATGATTGCACGAATGTTTAACCTGAACATTACCCTGTTGATGCCTGACAACTCCACCGCCGAGCGGGTGCAAACCATGCGAGCCTTTGGCGCAGAGGTCATCCTTACGCCGGCAGATAAAGGCGGCATCGAATATTCGCGCGAACTGGCAGATGAAATGGTTGAAAAAGACAGCTACTTCATGCTCAACCAATTTGCCAACCCCGACAACTGGGGAATGCACTACCGCACCACCGGACCCGAAATCTGGCGCGATACGCAGGGTAAAGTCACGCACTTCGTTTCTTCGATGGGCACTACCGGCACCATTATGGGTACTTCCCGCTATCTGAAAGGGCAAAATCCGCAGGTGCAAATCGTGGGCGTGCAACCAACCGACGGCTCCAGCATTCCCGGTATTCGGCGCTGGACCCCGGAGTTTCTGCCCAAAATCTTCGAACCCGAGCGCGTAGATCAGGTCATTGACGTGTCAGAAGCCGAGGCGACCACCATGATGAAGCGACTGGCAAGAGAAGACGGTATTTTTGCGGGTATGAGCAGCGGCGGCTCGGTGGCAGCAGCAGGAAAACTGCTGGAAACAATAAACGAAGGTGTCATTGTTTGCATTATTTGTGATCGGGGGGATCGGTATTTGTCGTCGGGTATTTTCGAGTGAAAAAAGGTTATTGGTTAATCGTTAGTTGGCATACATTGCGTTGAAGGGTCGCTCCACCCATTAACAAATAACAACTTAACAACATTACTTTTTCAAAAACTCATACACCGGCAAATCATTGATATACAACGCTTCTACTGCCGCCTCGCCCCGGCGTACACGCACCTGCACCTGCGCCCGATTGCTCCCCCCGTCTGCATTCAGGCGCTGATTCAAAGCATTTTCCACGCTCGGAGCAGTTTTTTCACTCAAATAATAATACCGCATATTTTCCGGTGCTTCGATCTGTATTTTTCCGTCGGTATAATATTGCACTTTTGTTTTTACGTAATCTGCGTTCTTCGGCGGCGTTAAAAAAGCGGATTTGAAATAGCCCAAACCTGCGCTGTCTTTGCCGATACTGACATATACATCCTGGTAATTAAACATGGAATCCGCCACCGGAATCGGCGAAATCGTATAATTTAAAACAACATAACTCCCCCGAAACACATCATACGGATCAATAGGTTGTAAAGAAAAACGATAAGCCGCACCGGTTTCCAAAATACGCCGCGTGTGAGAGATCATATTGAACGGAAACCACAACAACAGCATCATAGTTGCTACAAAAAAAACGATTTTCCAGCTTTTCATGGAATCCTTGTTATTCGTTAACTGTTAATTGGCATTCACCAATCTCTATTCACCGATTGCCTGCCATTTGCCGCCTGTTTGATAAATAAACACGGCGTCCGTCGGAATTTGTTTCAACCGCACTTCATGTGATTGCCCTTTCGGTTCAAAACTAAAAATTCCCTTTTCGTAAGCCGAAGCTCCGATACCGCCGCGCCACCACCAGTTGCCCCATTGTTGGAAAGTGGTGACAATCAATTGTTTGTCCGCCCATTCGGCTTTTACACCATCCTGCGCCGAAGTGAGGTTGTACTGCGCTACCTCCCAGATTTTGCCGCTGTAAGGTTTGCGCTGCACGTATTGCAAAGCATCTTTTAAACCCAGACTTTGACTGGAATAATCGCGAAATAACAGACACCCTTGTAAATTATCGGGCAGATTCAACACATACACTTCCTTTTTATCATACCAACGAAAATCATTTAGCAGGCTGTAATAAATTTGTGTTGCATCGAACCAGATGTGATTGGTTTTTTGTAAAAAATAGGCGGAAAGGCTTAAATAAATAGCAAACAGACTATAACCTGCCCAACGCGGCAAAGTGGAAAATAAAGTAAGTAAAAACAGCGAAAAAAACACAGACGCTAAATAACCATACCGATCATTTTCAATGTACAATAAATAATTAAAATACAAATTAGCAATAGGAGCGAGCGCGAGGAAAAAAGCCAGTAAAAACCAACCGGCAACTTTCACCGGCAGAGAAAGTTTTTTATAAAAATAAAGGTACGCTAACCCTAAGAGGATGAAAAACCCGGTGAATAACCACACGTTTTTAGTGATAACAGTAAATAATGCATCTTTTGCACCATGCTCCCAATATCGGGCAAATAGCAAATATTTTGCCAGGTATTGATACGCATTCGCCAGCATTTCCATCGGCACCAGTCTTAAGTGTACAGCGGTCCCGTAATAACCGACCCAGACGCCCAGCACCATTTTATTCAAACAAAAGTACCCTGCAATAATCAAAATTTGCGGAAGTAGCATCTGTCGAAACCAAACCCGGAGCAAGCCCTTCGCAGGAAATCGGGTACTCCATAAGGCAACCAACCAAGCGGTGAGCAGCGGAATCGTCAGAGCCAATTGAAACGTACACAATGCTGCTGCCAGTAGGATAGCGCTGTAGACCTGATAGCGCCATTCGCCCGACTCCAGCCAACGTAAGGTATGCCGTAAAATGAACAAAATAAACTGGCTGCACAACAAATAATTAAAGCAAACCCGCCAGGTCACGGGTTCACTGGCGTAGGGCGACAAGAGAAATAACAGGGCACCGGCAAAGGCAATCACCTCCGCCTGATAAATCTGAAACGCACGCAACAAACGCCGACTAACGCGGAATACCAAAAAACCGTTTACAATGTGCAGGGTCGTAAAAATCACATACCAGGGAAAGCCATTACTACCAAAACTTTTATAAAAAATTAATTGAAAAAAATGTAAGATGGGCTGGATTGCCGGAAAGCCAAAACTATTCAAAAAATCCCAAAACCGATGGGTTTCGATGCGCCATGCCAAACCCGTGAAATCCGTCACAAACCCCGCATTCCAGGTCGGAAAATAAAACAAATGCACCAAGATAAACAAAATCAGCAGAATAAACGGATCGCGATTGACCTGAATGGACAAGGACAAATAGGCAGGTATATCCGGGTTGACCTCCTCTAAAGCAGGCGATTGCACGTTCATTTTGGTTCGCAAGGAAAAAACGTTATTGGTTATTTGTGATTTGGGATCGGTGACAAAGCCGCCACTTAGTCAAATATCTCAACATTCTGGGATTAAACGCACAATTTGCCGCCATTTTTTTACTTCCGGTCTTCTTTTTGCAAGTTACTACTTCCCGCTTCCGATTTCCGACTTGTATCGTACCTTGCCAGCACCATCCCCACCATTTTATCAATGGGGTAGCGCTCCCCGATTTGAACGTACTGAATGGCAATGCCATCCATCACCGCGCCGTAAAACATAGCTTCGTCTTCCGGGTTTTCTACCTCGATGCGGCGGAAAATATCGGCACATTTTGCTGTTATTTCCATTTCTATTTCATGAATTTTGGGCAGCAGGGGTTGAATGGTTTCTGCCTGGAAAGACAAGGAAATCAACAAACGCCAGTATTGCATATTCGATTTGATCCAGCCGATGGAATGTTCGGTGAGATATCGGAGTTGTTCGCAGGGGTCGTCGTCATGTGCAAGGGCTTCGTCGTGCAGTTGTCGGGCAATGGCAAAGGCGTCCATCATAATTTCCATCAGCAGTGCCTCTTTATTTTCAAAATAATTGTACAACAAACCTTTGGAAATATGAGCTGCATCGGCAATATCCTGCACTGAGGTGTGGTGATAACCGCGTTGGGCAAACAGCTCCAGTGCCGTGCGTTTGATAGTGGCAATGCTACGCTGGCGCGAGCGTTCAAACTGTGCTTTGGATTTGGGCAACTTATTATTTATTTCTGGTTTGATGTTTGAGGTTCTCACTTGACGTTGACAATTTTATTTTTGAAAATAAACATATAGTTACAGTCTAATGTCTAACGTCTGGCATCCGGCATCTTCCAATCTGGCATCTTTTTCCGTTTAACAACTTAAAATTGACATAGTTGTGTCAAATCCCATTCCCGCTTGATAATCAAATGACGGTTTTGTAGCTTTGCACTTTCAAAAAAGACGATAGACCTTAGATGATAGATGTTAGACCTAAAACATACGTTCGGTTTAAATATATTTTTAAAAATATATTTAAATTGAATCATATAATTTCGTAAACATCAGTGTGCCGGGAAGTTCTATGTGCATCTAACATCTAAAGTCCAACATCCAATATCTAGAAAATGAAAGTCACCGAATACTTTTCCAAAGCCCAAGACCAAACGCTTATCTCTTTTGAAGTGCTGCCCCCGCTGAAAGGCGGCGGGATGCAGGCGATTTTTGATACGCTCGACCCTCTGATGG
>Ga0224722_1000291_pt1 | contig 29426 bp, 27 predicted proteins | sample Balambano_FR1_Me_FD_161646 | JGI IMG/M metagenome (GOLD analysis project Ga0224722, IMG submission 161646) | Freshwater sediment microbial communities from Lake Towuti, South Sulawesi, Indonesia - Balambano_FR1_MetaG | ecosystem: Environmental > Aquatic > Freshwater > Lake > Sediment | place... | reverse complement strand
TCGCCTTGAGTGCTGCGACCTCAGCTTCCAACTGGCTGATCCGTCCTTGTGCGTCGATGCCCCAAATCTAGCCGGGCAAGTTCTTTACCGCAACTCTGAACTCTTACGGCAATCCTTGTGCTCGACAGCGCCATGTGCGGCTGATACAATCTTCGTCGTCAAGGGCAAGTCCCTGTAGCTCAACGGATAGAGCGCCGGCCTCCGGAGCCGTAGATCGCAGTTCGAATCTGCGCAGGGACAAAAAAGGGCGAACCCGAACGGGTTCGCCCTTTCGTATTACTTGCGTCAGCCTCAGTCCATCCGCACTGCCACGGATTGCGCGCCTTGCGCGCCGAGAATGACAGCGGCAACGCTCACTCCTGCGCTCATCGGCACGATGCGCCGCAGCGACTCCAATCGGTCTAACTCGGCAAGCAAGCGCATCTGCCGCACTCTGAACGATTCGGCTTGCGACCCATCGGCCCAGGTCAGGTCTTGATGGATGCTGGTCAGTTCCTTGCGCACATAGGTGATGGTGTCGTCGAGCAATTGTCTATCCATGATGGCCCACTCCTGATGATGTGAAACCGTTTGTGTGTCAAGTTATGCCGGTTCAATAAAACAGTCGTAAAGCGGCAGTTAACCCTGCATGAAAACCGGTCTTTAATTTTTCTTCGTCTAGACTTAATGGCAACTTAATAGAGGAGACATATAGACATTTCTTAAAATGGCAACCACATCTCAGGTCCGGTCGGCGCTGGATCACAGCATTGACCAGATTCGCGGCGATGTTCTGCGCATGGGCAGCTTCATCGAGACGCAGACTGTTGATGCCGTGCGCGCGCTCAAAGATCGCGATCTATCGCTCGCCCATCAGGTTGTGGCATCGGATCAACGCATCAACGATCTGCGCTATCGCGTCGAGGCTGAGACGCTACGCTGCATCGCCACACAGCAGCCCACCGCCCGCGATTTGCGCTACATCATCGCCGCCACGCACATGGGCATCGAGCTGGAGCGCATGGCCGACCACGCCCGTGGCATCGCCATCATCGCCATCCGCATCGGCGACGAGCCGCTGATGAAGCCGCTGATTGACATCCCGCGCATGCAGGAGATTGACTGCGAGATGATCCACGAGGCGCTGGATTCGTTTGTCCGGCTGGACCCAGAACACGCCAAGCAAGTGGCCCAGCGCGACAACGAGGTAGATGCGTTGTATGGCCAGATCCTGCGCGAATTGCTGACGTTCATGATGCAGGACCCGAAGACGATCACCCAGGCCACCTATCTGTTATGGGTTGCCCACAACCTGGAGCGCATCGGCGACCGCGCCACCAACTTGTGCGAACGCGTGATCTTCGCCGCCACTGGCGAACTCGGAGACTACAAGCCACTCAAGACGACCTGAAACGTGATATGCCCAAGGTTCTCATCGTCGAAGACGAAACGATCCTCCTCGATCTATTGGCCAAACATCTGGAAAGCGAAGGCTATACGGTCGCCACGGCCACCAGCGGTGACGAAGGTCTGGAAGCTGCCCGGCGCGAACAGCCCGATATTTGCGTGCTGGATGTGATGTTGCCCGGTTTGGACGGCCTGTCGCTGTGTCGCATCCTGCGGCGCGAATCGGACGTGGCCATCATCCTGCTCACTGCCCGCGCGGGCGAGATTGACCGCGTGATCGGCCTGGACAACGGGGCGGACGACTACGTGGTCAAGCCATTCAGCCTGCCCGAACTCACGGCGCGCATCCGCGCGGCCCTGCGGCGCACGCCCAAGCGCCTGGAGAGTTTGCTGCGCGCCGGCGATGTCCAACTCGATCTGGTGTCGCGGCGCGTGTATCTGGGTGAACGCGAGATCAAGCTCAGCCACAAGGAGTTCGAGCTGCTGGCGACGCTGATGCGCAACAAAGGCGCCGTGCTCTCGCGCGAGTTCCTCATCACCCAGGTGTGGGGCTATGACTTCGACGGCGATGTGCGTACCGTGGATGTGCACGTGCGCTGGCTGCGCGAGAAGATCGAGCACGACCCCTCCAAGCCCGAACGCCTGCAAACCGTGCGCGGCGTGGGCTATCGGATTGATTGACCACCAGACGACGTCTTGAGACGCTAGCAGAGGGCAAGAGAGGGGTCGCTATAATCCGCCCGTAACCAACGCAAAACGCAGCGACACTTCACCAAAGAAGGTTAACCTCTCAATGTCCATTCTTGCAGACAGCAACACACGCCTGATCGTCCAGGGCATCACCGGGCGAGAAGGCGACTTTCACGCGCGCCAGATGCACGCCTATTCGTCCATCGTCGTCGGCGGCGTCACGCCCGGCAAAGGCGGCATGAAGACCGATTACGGCGTGCCGGTGTTCGACACCGTTGGTCAGGCTGTGCGCGAAGTCGGGGCCAACGCCAGCGTGATCTATGTGCCGGCCAAGTTTGCGCCCGACGCGATCATGGAAGCGGCCGACGCCGGCGTGGCGCTGGTCGTGTGCATCACCGAAGGCATCCCAGTCGTGGACATGATCCGCGCGCGCGCCTACGTGGACACCAAGCCCGGCGTCACGCTGCTGGGGCCGAATTGCCCCGGCTTGCTCACGCCCGGCCAAGCCAAGATCGGCATCATCCCCGCCAACATCGCCATGCCCGGCAAGGTGGGCGTGGTGTCGCGCAGCGGCACGCTGACCTACGAAGCCGTGAACTCGCTGACGCAGGCCGGCATGGGCCAAAGCACCATCGTAGGCATCGGCGGCGACCCGGTGCGCGGCCTGAACTTCCTCGACGTCGTCAAGATGTTCAACGCCGACCCTCAGACCGAGAAAATCGTGATGATCGGCGAGATTGGCGGCAGCGACGAAGAGGCGGCAGCGGCCTACATCAAGGAGCACGTGAAGAAGCCGATGGCCGGGTTCATCGCTGGCCGGGCCGCACCGGCTGGCAAGCGCATGGGCCACGCCGGCGCAATCATTGAGGGTGGCATGGGCACGGCCGACAGCAAGATCGCGGCCATGACCGCTGCCGGGATCAAAGTGGCTGACTTGCCGACGCAGATACCGGAGTTGTTGAAGTAGGGGCGAGGCGGCACCTCGCCCCTACCCAAATATGGCCAGCAAGTTCTATGTCGTGTGGAGGGGCCGCCGGCCCGGCGTGTATGCGACATGGGACGAGGCCAAAGCGCAAGTAGAGGGCTTCCCCGGCGCTCAATACGCGTCGGCCAAAAATGAAGCCCTGGCGCGGGCTGCATTTGCCGGCAGCTACAAGGACTTCATCGGCGGCAGCCCGCTCATCCAAGCCATTCCACCCGAAGTGCAGCACGGCTATGCCGTGGATGCATCGCTGCCGGGTGAATCGGGCCTGGTCGAGTATCGCGGCGTCAAGATCGCTGATGGCAAGGAGATCTTTCGGCAAGGCCCGTTTGCGGGTGGCACGAACAACATCGGCGAGTTTCTGGCCATCGTGCATGCGCTGGCCGTGTTCAAGCACAGGCGCATCACCGCCCCGCTCTACTCCGACTCGCGCACGGCCATCGCCTGGGTGCGCGAGAAGCGCGCCAGGACCGAGTTGGCACGCACGGCGCACAACACGCCGTTGTTTGACTTGATTGAGCGGGCTGAAGCGTGGCTGCGCGAGAACGACTACGACACGCCTGTGTTGAAGTGGGATACCGAGGCCTGGGGCGAGAACCCGGCCGATTTTGGAAGGAAGTGATGCCCCATGCAACACGGGGTAATCACCCATCACTCGCCCATGGCCATGCGCGCCGCGCCCAGGAGGCCAGCCTTGCTGTTTAGGATCACCCGCACCGGGATGCGCGCCATGAGCGTGGACAGGCGGCCCTTGTAGCGAAAGGTGTTCATGAACGCCTCGCGCTGCAACAGCGGCAGGATGCGCGGTGGGATGCCGCCGCCCAGATAAATGCCGCCAGTGGCCATGACCGTGAGCGCCAAATTGCCAGCCTTGGCCGCCAGCACCGAGGCGAAGATTTCCATGACCCTGGCGCACAGCGGGTCGGGCTGCTCGGTTAACGCGTTCGTGACGATCACCGGCGTGGGGTCGTGCGAGGCGGCCAGTTGCTCGGCCACCCACGCCGACTCTTGAATGTAAGCGCAATCGCGCAGGAAGCGATACACGTTGGGGATGCCGAGGCCGCTGCACACACGCTCGTAGCTGGCCCGGCCGAACTTGCGCTGCAAGTAGCGCAGCAGGTCGCCCTCCAATTCGTTGCCGGGTGCAAAGTCGGCGTGTCCACCCTCGGACGCAAAGGCGCGATAACCGTCGTTGACCCACAGCAAGAACGCCTCGCCTAGCCCCGTCCCGGGCGCGACGACGCCCATTGGCCCATGCGGCTCTGGCCGCACATCATTCAGCGCGGATAGGTCGTCGGCCTCCAGGATGGGCACAGCATCGGCGATGGATTCGAGATCGTTGAGCAGCTTGACCGACTTCACGCCCAGCGCGTCTTGCAATTTGGCTTCAGTCATCTCCCACGGCAGGTTGGTGATGCGCGCCGCGCCGTTCAGCACCGGGCCGGCCACGCCGAAGGCGGCGTGCTCCACCGTCAGTTCGGTTTTGCTCAGAAACGCCTGGGCGACGGATTCGAGGTCGGGGTAGTTGGCGCTGACGAAGGTAGCCTCGGCAATGGGGTCGTGTAACCCGCGTTCGCGCGAAAAGATGGCCAGATTGGTCTTGGTGCCGCCGATGTCTCCAGCGAGTACGAGCATGATGAACTCCAGCAGACGGGTGTTAGGTTAAGCTTAGCGTGTTACATCAGGCTGCGCAATCGCAGTACGCAATCAAGCCTGTTTGTATAATCTGCACAGATGCAAGAGATTTCATCGAGCATCACCTCGAACGTGCACCCCGATGCCCCGGCCATATCAAACCCGCCTCACGCTACGCCTGCTGGTGACGCGTCGGCAAGCAACTCTGGCTTGAATTGGATGGGTCTGTTGCGCAATCATCGCTTGCGCTGGGTGTGGTCGTTGGTGTCGCTGGGGCTGCTGTTGGCAGCAGGTGTTCTGTTGCTGCGTAACCTGTCCCTGTCCGAGATCACAGCAGCTCTTAGGACTGCCAATCCAGCCTGGGTTCTTGTGACCGTGTTCGTGCTGACCGGCGGGCAGGCGCTGCGCGTTGCGCGCGGACGGCGCATCTTGGGATGGGAGAACACGCCGCCCATGCAGCCTGTTGCCCAGGCGATTCTGGGCGCGCAGGTGATCAATTGGTTGTCGCCCGTTCGCATTGGCGACCTGTGGCGCATTTGGCGGGTGCATGAGGCCGGGCGTAACTCCTGGCTTTGGTCGGCCAGCACCGTGCTGATTGAAAAGAGCCTGGACTCGCTTGTGCTGGCCGCATTTGCCTTATTGTTAGCCATTGGCCCCTTGCCCGAAGGCAGCATCCCATCCTCGTTCGTCCGGCTGGGGGCAACTGCGTTCGCCGGGCTGTTGATTGTGAGCGGCAGCGTGGCGCTACGCCCCGATCGCTGGCAAAGCCGCTTGTTCGCCCGCTTCCCACAACTTAAGAGTTGGATTGCCCAGACCACACGCGTCCCCTCTTCCGCAGCGGCTTCGGCTGCGACTTCGGGTTCGTCCCCAGCCGCTGCCGATGTGACTTTCAGCACTGGGTTCCGCATCGAGATACGAGACGCGCGTCAATGGCTGATCGCCATCAGCCTGAGCGCCGGGGTTTGGGGATTGGCAGTATGCGTCAACCTGACCCTGGCGCAGGCATTGGGGATTCAGATTGGGCCGTGGACGCTGGTCATGCTGGTCGTCGCGTTGCAAACCGGCGCAGTGCTCTCCGCCATTCCCGGCAACGTGGGTGTGATTCCATTGATCACCTATGGCGTGCTCACGCTGGCCGGCGTGGATCCAGCCCTGGCATTGGCGCATGGGACATTGCATTACGTTTTGGCCTACGGCATGAACGCGCTGCTGTTCGGCCTGACGTTCGTGCCATTTCTGCAACGGCCGCAAAGGCATGAACTTGCATGAGCACGGTTGAGCGTTCCGTCTGGACGCCGGCGCTGACGCGCATTGGCCGCACCAACATCCTCGGTGTTGGCGTGAGCGCGATCAATATGCAGATGGCGCTCGACACGATTGACGGCTGGATTGCAATGCGATCAAGGGGTCAGTACGTGTGCGTAACGGGTGTGCACGGCATCATGGAATGCCAGCGTGACCCTGGCCTGCGGCGCATTCACAACCGTGCCAGCTTGGTGACGCCCGATGGCATGCCCCTGGTATGGATCAACAAACTGCGCGGCAACGGCTTCGTCAGCCGGGTGTACGGCCCGGACTTGATGCTGGCCGTGTGCGAACGTGGCCTTGCTCCGGGCAACGACCGGCCAGGGTATCGTCACTTTCTCTACGGCGGCAACACGGGATTGGCCGACCGGCTGAGCCAGCGATTGGAGCAACGCCTGCCCGGATTGCAGATTGTGGGGACGCACACACCGCCATTCCGCGCGCTCACCTCCGAAGAAGATATGCACACCGTGGATGCAATCAACAGCGCAAAGCCCGACGTGGTGTGGGTGGGGCTGAGCACGCCCAAACAGGAACGTTGGTTGGCAGAGCACGCCTCTTCTGTGCATGCATCTGTGCTGATCGGCGTCGGCGCTGCATTCGACTTTCTTGCCGGCACAAAACCGCAAGCGCCGCGCTGGATACAACGCAGCGGGTTCGAGTGGTTGTTTCGGCTGCTCAGCGAGCCACGCCGATTGTGGCGGCGCTATCTGGTCAATAACCCTCAGTTCGTCCTGCTATCACTGGCCCAGGCCCTCGGCCTGAAGCGTTGGGAGATTGAATAGCAATTCATGGCTGCAACACACAAGCGCGTCCTGGTGACGGGCGCAGGTGGATTCATCGCAGGTCATCTAGTCGGTGACTTGCTCAAGCAGGGTTACACACACATCCGGGCGGTTGACTGCAAAGCAGTTGGCGAGTGGCATCAACGCTTTCCCAACGTGGATAACCGCCAGCTCGACTTGCGATTGAAGGAGGCCTGTTCCGAGGCACTCGAAGGGATTGACGAGGTATACAACCTCGCGTCCGACATGGGCGGCATGGGCTTCATCGAGACGAACCGCGCGCTATGTATGCTCAACGTGCTCATCAACACCCACATGTTGGCGGCCGCAAACGAGGCCGGTGTCGAGCGGTTTTTCTTTTCATCATCCGCGTGCGTGTACTCCGCTGAAAAGCAGACATCCCCCAACGTCACGGCCCTGAAAGAAGAGGATGCCTACCCCGCCCTGCCGGAGGACGGCTACGGCTGGGAGAAACTGTTCAGCGAGCGCATGTGCCGTCACTTTCGCGAGGACTTCGGGCTGGTCACGCGCATCGCCCGCTATCACAACGTGTATGGCCCCAACGGCGCGTTCGAGGGTGGACGCGAGAAGGCGCCGTCGGCTATTTGTCGCAAGGTCATCCAGGCCAAGCTATCGGGTGTGCATGAGATCGAAATCTGGGGCGACGGTGAGCAGACGCGCAGCTTCACCTTTATTGACGACTGTGTGCAGGGCACGCAGCTGATTCAGCACAGCGACATCGCCGAGCCGATCAACCTGGGCAGCAGCCAACTCGTGACCATCAACCAGCTTGTCAGTCTGGCAGAAGGATTTGCCGGGATCAAGCTAATGCGGACCTACAACCTGAGCGCCCCCACCGGCGTGCGCGGCCGCAACAGCGATAACACCCTGATTCAGTCGCGGCTGGGTTGGCAACCGTCCACATCGCTGGAGGCCGGGCTTGAGCAAACCTACGGCTGGATCTACGACCAATTGCGCGCACGGCAATGACCGCAGGGCCAGGTAGATTCATCGCGGCGCATAGGGCATTGCTGGCTGTGCTGGCTACGGCGCTGATTCACGGCCTGCTGTATGTGTTCCTCGTGCCGCCCTGGCAACACTACGATGAGCCAACGCACTTCGAGTATGCATGGCTGATCGCGAATCGCCTGCAACTTCCGCAAGAGGGTGATCAGGATGCCACCATGCGGCGCGAGACAATGCGCTCGATGGTCAGGCATGGCTTCTACACCCACAACAATCTTGGGCCGCCGCCCGACGTGGATGCCCTGCCCGACGATCAACTCAATCTATATCTGTCCCAACTCGACGACCCACCCGGGTATTACCTGTTCGCCGCCTTGCCGCTGGTGTTAGCGCGCAATGCCGACATTACGACGCAGCTCTACCTCAACCGCATAGCATCGTTGCTGCTGCTGCTGGTGTGTGTGGTCATCGCCTGGGCGGCAGTACGGGAGGTCACCACCGAGACATCACCCCTGCGATGGGCTGTGCCTCTGTCCATCGCTCTGCTGCCGGCCTATGTGGACATCATGACGGCCGCGAACAACGACGCGGGCGCAAACACGGCATTCGCCGCCTTTCTGTGGGTCAGCCTTGTTTGCATCAAGCGCGGATTGAGCCTGCCCCGGTTCATTGCGCTGATCGGGCTATGCGGTGTGTGTTTCTTCATCAAGCGCACGGTTGCCATTGCCATCGTCATCGCGCCGTTGGTCGTGCTGTTTGCTGTGTTGCGAGGCCGCCGCGCCAAAATCGCCTGGGCCGCTTTGGGGCTTGGTGTTGCGGCGCTGCTGGTTGGGCTGTATGCCTGGGGTGACGCAGCAGCGTGGTATCGCGGCACGCAACAACTGACGACCACGCGCGATGCAGCGCCAGATGCGATTGATGCCTCTATCAACCTCGGCCCCACTGCTTTTCGACTTGACGTGATTGCGGGCCAACCGCCACCCAGCGTGCTGCAACTCATCCCGCCGAATGAGGCCAACGCATGGGGCGACACGGTCGTGACGCTGGGCGCGTGGATATGGGCGACGCAGCCGGCAACCGTGTCGTTACCAGTGTTGTTCGTGCAAGGCGGCTCACAGCGCTTTTTACACCAGGCACAGGTGGACGCCACGCCCTCATTTCATGCCTTTACCATCACGCTGCCCACCCAACCATCACGCACTTGGGTGACGCTCACGCCTTTTGACCAGCCCACGAGCGCGCCAATGACGGTGTTCTACGATGGCGTGGTGTTGATGGAGGGCCAGGCTGCGATTTCAGAGCCGCCACGGTTCGATAATGCCTCTGCACAGACAGGCCGTTGGGGCGACCGCCCGTTCTTCAATCGCGTCCGCAACGCATCGGCCGAGGATGCCTGGCCCTACATGCAACCGTTCTGGACTGCGCTGCCGCCCATGAATCGCACACGCGAGTTCGTTCCCTACAACTTAACAGTCTCACCGCTCGATCCGGTTGGCGCAGGATGGTATTTCGGCGCGGCGGTAGAGAACATCGTGCGCACGTTTTGGTCGGCCGCTGGCTGGGGTGGTGTGCGGTTGTCTGACGCCTGGTATGCCGGACTCACGCTAGTCACGGCAGCAGGCCTGATCGGCGGCCTATGGGTAGCCTCGGCGCTTCGGCTGCGCAAGTGGCTATTCTGGACAGCCTTAGGCGTCGTTGGCCTGGCAACGGCATCAATCATTGGGCTCACATTCCTGCGAGGCATTCACTCCCTGCTGTATACCGTCTTCATACCTGGGGCCCGTTATTTGTTCCCGGCCATATGGCCCATCATGCTGCTGCTGGTTGCCGGCTGGCGTGAAGTGGCTCGTGGCGTGCGAGCCGTGGTGGTCAGTTTTGGAGCGGCAGATGGATGGCGCTGGGATGTCGTTGGAAGCGTGGTCTTCATCAGCCTATTCGTCGCGCTGGATGTTGCCGCGCTCTTTCGCATCGTGACTTTCTATGGCTAGGGCAACGGTGAGCATCACCACCCATCCGCACCTGCTGCGCTTACAACGCGTCGTTGCGAATCATCCTCTCATCACCGGGTGCCTGTTCCTGTGCGTGATGGCTTTCGTCACTCACTTCCTGCGCTTCCAGTCGTTTGGGTTGTATGAGGATGATTACTATTTCATCACCGTGCCAATGCAGTGGTCGCCAGAGGCGCTGCTGGAGCATGTGCGCTTTGCGTGGACGGCATGGCCGCAGGGCCGGCCAATCGGGTTCTCTCTCCCCCAAATCCTCACCTTTATCGGTCTTCAACTCGGCGGGTTGCCTGCTGTTTACGTGATCGCCTTCGCCATCTTTGCGCTCAATTGCTGCCTCTTCTACGGCCTGCTGCTGCGCGTGTCAACGCCGTCTTTTGCATTGGTTGGCGCAATGGCGTTCTGCGTCTTCCCTGCCGACACGACGCGTCCATTTCTGACGCATGCGTTTCAGTTGCAAACCTCGTTGACGTTCTGTTTGCTTGCCGGCCTGGCCTATTTCTCGCGCTGGCGTCCGCTGTCGTACTTTATCGCTGTTGGCGCTTTGCTCACCTATGAGTCCGGCTATTTGCCATTTCTGGCTATCCCGCTACTAACGAAGCCCTGGAGCCGGCGCTTTGCAATGCGCTATGTCATCCATGTGGCGTTGTGCGCTGCCACTATCGCACTTGTGTTGGTCTTGCGCGCTGCAACTGGTGAACCGCGCGCAGCAGTAGCCGGCAGCAACTGGCTTGAAACGCTGGGGAAAGTCGCACTGGGCACGGTCATCGGGCCGACGGTTAGTATGGGATTGTTTGCGTTTCGACCGCTGTATACGTTAGCTCAACTAAACGTATGGGCGTTGCTGCTCGCGACGTTCGCAGCACTCTGCGTCTGGTTGGTCTTGATGTTGCTGGATGCCCGCGAGGAATCTGCGAATGAGCCCAATCCCACACACACAGTGGCTCAGTGGGAATGGCGCATGCTCATTGCGGGTATGGTCATGCTGTGCACAGGTTATCTTGCGTCCTTTACCCACTTTCCGCCCATACGGCCCTTTGGCCGCCTGACGTCGGTTCATCTGGGTGCGACGATGGGAGCCTCTATTGTGTTCGCCTGGGTGTGGATGCACGGGTTACCGATGATCATCACACGCTACCGGCCACACCTCACCCGCATCATCCGCCCTGCGCTTGCAGTTGTGGTTGGCCTACTCGTTGGCCACGGGTTGCTGATTCAAAACGACTATGCCACAAGCTGGCAGGATCAACGCCAATTTTGGGCAGATGTCGCTCGGCTGGCCCCTGACATGCGACAAGGCACCTTGATTCTGGTCCCAAAATCGCAATTGCCGCGCACGCAATACATTCACACCCACTCTTGGGCCAATGCCATCGTGCTGGAGCAGCTCTTCACCTTCCCCCAAGACTGGAGCACACCTCCACGGGTATTTTTGCTCGAGGACGACTGGCTGGATCACGTCACCTGGGAAGGAGATCAAGCGCGCTGGTTGATGCCAAGTGGCATGTGGGATGAACAGATGAGCCCTCTTCCCCCGGCAAATGTGATCTTGTTGGAGATGTTGGACGGGCAGCTTACGCGAAGATGGGGCGAGATTCAGTTGCAAGGGCGCGCGTTTCAGCTCAAGCCATTTGACGTGGCAACGATTTCTACTTTCGCTGCCGGCCCACTACTGCCACATATGTCGCTAAACCAGGGTGCTGAGAATACGAGGATCAGCCCCCAGGCTGCCCAAAACAAGAATCCTTGTTTGCTCCCCAAATTGGCGTAATCGGTCAGGCCAAAGGCCAGCCATGCCGCTTGGCTCGCGAGCAGACCGCGAATCGTCCATGCCACCAGGGGAGATGTATTCTGCGCACTCGTCGCGCGAATGCCATTCACCCACAGCCGCAACATTAACCAGACACAAGCCAGCATGCCGAAGATGCCAAAATCGAGTACCAGTTGCAGATACATGTTGTGGGCGTGAATCAGATCTGGGTCGAGGCCGAGCAGTTCAGGATACAGAATCTTTGACGCTGGCGCAAACATGTTCAGGCCGGTTCCCGTGAACAGAAAGTCCTGAACCAGATAGGTGGCGCGCTGCCACAGCAGCGGGCGGCCACTGGCCAGCGCATCCCAATCCAGCGTCACCGCGGCAGAGAGTAGCTGCTCCTGGAATAGCAGTGCCGCCGCCGCCAATATGGGCAAAACCGCGAGCACGCGCGGTTGCCACAGCGCCATGAGGGCAAAAGCCCCAACCAGCAGCCCTACGTAGCTGCTGCGCGACTGGGTCAGAAGAATCACAACGCCGAGCAAGAGGGTGAGAACGCCCAGGCTAATTTGAAGTGAGACGCGCGTCTTGCGTGCGCGATCGTGAGTTTCCTTCGCTTGAAGGCCAATGAACAAACCAACGGGAACGAACACGACGGGGAGCAGTGTGCCAGCCAACACATTCGGGTTGAGACCCTCCTGCGTCATGGCACTGTTCTGGATTTTTACCAACTGCACCGGAAGCATGTCATAGATGGGGCCAAGCGGAACGAGCTTATCGTACTGAAAGCTCGTGATGAGCAACCCAAACACTGCAACGGCGAGATAAACCAGAAGCCATAGCACCAGCACTGCCCAAGGCAGGCGCTTATCCCGGCTAATGTTGGCCAGGTTCCATACAACGCTGAGCGTAACAACGCCGAACACGTAAGCCCAACCGCGCGGCCAGGCTGAATCCGGTTCGATGGCGATGACCAGACTGAGCGCCAACAGCGGCAACCACAGTAACAACGGCGCTCGCACTGGCTTGGGCAACACATCGGCCCCAACCCAGCGGCGCACTGCCACCAATACGGCCAGTAAGCCGACCGGCAGCCAAGAAAACGACCTTAATGTAAGCAGGAGAGGCGCTAATGCGAGCCACAGGGCGACTTCGACGGCCAGCCCGATGCGTTGACGAGTGAGTTGTTGCACGCCGGGCAGAATGTTACTGCCCTTTCATTTTCAGGACGACGGCGATCGTGCGCAGCAGAATCTTGAGGTCGAACCACACGGATTGATGCTTGAGGTAGTACAGATCGTACTGCAACTTGATCAGCGCATCTTCGGTAGTCGCCCCGTAACCATAGCTGACCTGAGCCCAGCCGGTCAGGCCTGGCTTCGCAGCCAGTCGCGTGCGGTAGAAGGGGATTTGCTTCTGCAGCTTCTCGATGAACTGTGGCCGCTCCGGGCGCGGGCCGACCATGCTCATTTCGCCTCGCAGGATATTGATCACTTGAGGCAGTTCGTCAATCCGCGTCTTGCGCATGAATCGCCCCACACGAGTGATGCGAGGGTCGCCTTTGGTAGCCCACTTGGCCTTGCCGTCGCGTTCTGCATCCTCCACCATGGAACGGTATTTGACGACCTTGAATACTTTGCCGTGCAAGCCCATGCGCTCCTGGGCATAGAAGATCGGCCCTTTGCTATCCAGACGGATGGCAAGAGCGACAATGGGGAGCGTGAGCAGGAAAACAAGGGCCATCAGGCTGCCGAGCAAAATATCGAGGCCTCGCTTGGCGAGTCGCGTCAATGAGTCAAACCCATTATTCTCGAAAGGCAGCGCTACATACCACTGACTGCCGATGTGCTCCACTGCGACCTTACCCGTAAGCTGCTCGTAAAGCAACGGCATGGGTGTGATGGTGATGCCGCGCTCGTGACAATCCATGATGGTTTGGAACAGGCTGCCCTTCATGGCTGCGCTAATGGCAATGATGATCTCATCTACGCCGCGCGACTCAACCACATCAAGCATCTTCTCGTGACCACCCAACACGGGCACGCTGTATATTTTCGAGCCCAACTTCCTGGGGTCATCGTCTACAAAACCCACCATTTCGAAGTGTGGGTAGGCGAGCAAAACATCTATGAAAGTTCGACCAGCTGAACCGGCGCCTAGAATTAACACTCTTCGACGTGCATGTATCCCACCGAGTACGACTGCGTAGATGGCACGCCAAATTATGAGCAGCAGTGCAATCGCTAGAACAGAAATAACAGGCGCAAGACGTAGAGGCGTAGCGCTGGGGGCAGGATCAATTACACCTGCGGCAGCGCTGAGTGGAAAGACAGCAACGAAGAAATAGGCTATATACAACACCCCGATGACAAATGCACTCAAAACCAAGCGGCGCAAACACCAGCGGAGTTGCACAACTCGGCGCAAGTCATACATATCCAGGGCAACCAGACATAGCAACCACCCGACACCGATGGCTGCGGCCCAGGATAGTTGTTCGCGTAGCAGCGCGCCATCCAATGGTCTTTGAGCAAACTGGGACCACAGCGCCAATGCACCGAGCATCCCGACTACGATCAGCAACAGATCACCTAAGCGAAGCAACAACTTTCGTTCAGAAAACTCTAAGCGCAGGTGCGAAGCATAGGTGGCTGTGTTAGTCATAATTAGAGTATCCCATGTATCCCGCTTATTCTGGTGAGCTTGTCTAGTCAGCAGACTTCGTCACACAACGGGTGGTGACTTGCTTCCGCGCTACCCTAAAGACTTTCATAAACATGTGTGGTAGCTGCAATCATATGTTCAAGGGTGAACATTTCTTTGTATCGCAACCTACCTTCGCGCCCCATTTCTTGTCGCAATGGCTTATTGCTCAGCAATTCGCGCAGCCGCATCTGCAAGGTTTCATCGTCTCCGCGTGGGACTAGAAATCCTGTCCGGCCCTCTATTACGGCCTCACTCACGCCACCGACATCGGATGCCACAACAGGCAACCCTGCTCGCATCGCTTCCAAGATACTGATGGGAAAGCCTTCGTAACGAGAAATCAGAACGAAGATATCGGCTTCTGACAATCTGGATGCTACATCATTACACATCCCAGCAAATGATACTTTTGCGGCAATTCCCAAACTATCAGCCAGTTCCTGCGATGCTTTGAGCAATGGGCCATCGCCGATAAGCTCCACCTCCCAGTGCAGATCAGTTAGCCAAGCCAACGCCCTTAGCAAGGCAGTTTGTTCTTTCTGGGGTGTAAAGCGCGCAACCATAACCAGTCTCGGCACACTCTGGCCTCTACTAGATGCTGACAAATCTGGCTCAAGGTCGGGGATGCCATTGTGAATGGTCACAATGCGGTCCGGGCGAACGATGCGATGCTGCAAAGCCAACTGCCTGTCACGCTCCGAAACGGCAATGATCCAACTATCTAGTCCTCCAGCCAGCCGCTCACTCGTCAGGGCGATCATCCGACGGCGTTTTGGCACGCCATCGGTGAATGCCCACCCGTGGGCAGTAAAGACGGAAGGCGTTTTTGTCAATCGAGCCGCCAGGCGACCGACCAGTCCCGCCTTTGAGGAATGAAGATGAATAAAGTCAGGTTGCACCTTCCGAATGAGCGTGACAACCTCTGTAATCGCCCGCCCATCCTGGATGGGGCTCAGAGGCTGCACCAGATTGGGTAAATGATGCACGCGTATGCCCAGCGCCTCTGCCCGCGTCACCAGAAACCCACTTTCTCCGACGCCCAGATGCAATTCTGCGCGTTGCCTGAATTCACGCAATAAATCCAGAACATGCGTCTGGGCGCCGCCTGGCTCCGAACGCGTAATGATGTAAAGAATCCTCAAGACTCCGCACCTGCCTTGCTAGCCAGAAGTTTTCGATAAATCATCTCCCATTGCTCCCCAACGCGCGTCATGCTGAACTCTCTCTCGACAAATGCTCGTCCCAACTTTCCCATTCGCGTCCGTTCTTCACCGGATAAGTCCATGAGTCGCGCCATCGCCTGAGCAAGCGCCTGCGGGTTGCGAGAGAGCGCCAAATATCCTGTTTGGCCATCCTGAACAACTTCACGATTGCCCCCCACATCGGTGGCTACGATAGGCAGGCCCGTGGCTGCGGCTTCTAGCAACACCATCGGCAGCCCTTCGTAGAAAGAGGACATGACATAGGCGTCAGCGGCTGTCATGATGTTGTGCACATCGCGGCGCACTCCAAGAAACCTCACTCGATTGCCGAGGCCACAGTCCGCGCTCAACTTCTGTACAGCGTTCATCGTCGTGCCTTCCCCGACGATGAGCAGCACAACACCAGGTCGGTCAATCTGTGCGAACGCCTGAATGAGATTGGGATAATCCTTGGCTTCTTCAAACCGTCCCACTGCAAGCCAGACAAACTTAGCATTTAGTCCAAGGCTGACGCGCATCTGATCGCGGACGACGTCATTGGGATAGAACCGCTCAATATCAATACCATTTGGCACACACTTACTCTTTTCACGCGACACGGCCTTGATGCGTTGATAACGCTCAAGCCCTGCGCGGCTGACTTGCGTTGTGAGATCGCACAGCGGATCGGTCAGTCTGTAAGCGAGGTCCCGACTAGTCACCTCGCGTGTATGCGATGCCCCTCGCGGTGATTCATATGTGCTGTGAGCAGTGCATATCACAACGGGCACAGGCACCAGCAGACGCACGAGTCGGCCAAGCAAATTAGCGTGAATCATATGGCAATGAAGCACCTGGGGCGGATGCTGCTTCAGCAGACTGGCAAGCCGGACAAGCGCTCGAGGATCTGGTATGCCCTGAGACATGTCGAGCGCGGCCATACGTATGCCGGCAGCCTTCAAGTCTTCCATATAGGCCTGGGGAGGGAGCATCGAGATCACACTCACATCCCAGTTGCGCACCCGCATTTGCATTGCCAGCCGAACTACTTGCGTCTCCCCACCCCCCAGCGCAAGCCCAGTACTCAGGTAAGTGACGCGCCCACATTCATTGGAGCTGGCAGATGATAGTGTGAATGTCAATGCAGTCTCCGGCACAGTGCGAATTGTTGTGCGTCATTGACCAGACCCAGCATGGCAGATTCCACTCCAGTCTTTTTGCAGGACATCCGCCCATACGCGGAACGAGCTTCCCACAGGAGCCATATTGGCCAAATCCGTAGCCTCATGCAGGGCAGCGTCACGCAATCCCATTCGGCAATAGCATATGGACAGCATTTGTCGGCTTTCCATCGCGTAATGTTCTGCACCATAAATCTTTGACAAATTCAGCGTCGCGATGCCCTGCTGAAACTGACCGTTACTGCAGTAGAACGCCCCCAATCGAGAATATGAGATTGGATCAGGTTGAGCGCTTCGCGCTCGCAACAACATGAACTCAGCCTCATCTAGTTGTTGGCTGCGCTGCAACTCATCGGAGGCAGCGATGAGCAGCCAGACAAAATTGTCCGTAACCGTAGCGTGCAGATATGCCACCCAGTCGGCAAATGCCTCGACAGTCAGCGATTTGAGCAATACATTAACCTGCTGTTGCACTACATCATCTTCGTTCGCCATAATGGCGGCTAAAGCGATCCTCATTTCAAGATCTGGTGAGGGAGATCCAAGGCGTTTGGCAAAGTCAAAGTGTTGCAACGCCTTCTCCCCGAAAAAGTTGCGTAGATGATGATCCCCAAGCCCAATGAAAAAGTTGCGAACGTTCTGAACGGTATATCCCAATCGTTGTCTCGCCAATTCCGGTCTATCCTGTTGAAAGTACATTTGGCCCAACGAGATTGCACTTGCGACAACGCGCGTGCCCCCCGAGCGGATAGAGGCCAGCCACTTTTCTTCAGCGCGGTCAGGCTCATCCATCAAGTAATACAGGTGTCCGAGTACGAAATCAGCCGAGGAGGCAAGTCTAGGGTCAGTTTGTATCGCCAGTTCGGCGAGGCCCATAGCCTGCCTTATCGATTGTGGGTTGATATCTCGCCTCGAGATGTCATCGGGCAGCGCATGCGTTCTCAGCGGTCTATTCGTAGAGAGTATGTGCAGAAGTTCCAAATACGCCACATTCAATTGAACAGTGGCGATCAGACGCGGAAGCAGCAGAATGAGCGTGGCTGCAGCGATGGTCAATGAGATCGCGCGTCTAAGATTCATAACATATGCAACCCTGACTGAGCTGATCATGCACCACTGAATGGCAGCTTCACTTTACGCCTCGGTTAAAAGCGACGCAAGTGCGATCCCACTTGCCCATTGCAAAGCGCCATATCCAAGCACAGCAAACCGAAAGGTATGTCCACGCCAACCAGTCAGATCAAGGCCGCTGACCAGAACCAGCAGAAGTGTGCTTTCGAAAACGCGCGCAGTAATCGGCGTAAAGAAGTAAGTTCCCAGATAGAAGATGATGGAACTGATTACAAAACGATGCTGACGCAGGAATGTGCGGCCTTGAATTACCATCAACAACAGCATGATCAGCCAAAACACGAAATTGACTCCTGAAACGACTACACCGCCTCTGAGTTCATATTCCGATGCCTGGCGCGCGCCCAGGCCGGACGCAACCCATTCAAGAGCGCCGACGATGCCGATCGTTATCGCCGCAAACAGGATGATAGACAAGTATGAGTCAAGGCGGAGTCTACGTGACGCACGAGACAAGAATAACAAGCCGACAACAAAGAAAAATGAGGCGTGAATGAATGGCGTTATGCCAATAAAGAGCCAACTCAAGATGCGAGGCTTGATCACAAGCAACCCTATCATGAAGATTGCGATGGCCAGACCCTGCCTGAGATGAATGATGTAATTCTTGACTACGCTTGGAAAAAGCAAGAATACTAGCAGCCACACAAACTGTCTTGGCCTTGTCCGCAGGGTTATCCAGGAGACGATGAATGCCGAGAAGGCTATGATCACCTGAATGATCTGTTCGGGCGACAAAAAGCTCGCTAATATGATGTTGATCAACAGCCAAACAGGTTCATTAGACAGCACGGTAGTAATGCCTTGAGCCAAGTTCCGCTGGAGGATCAAATCCGATGCATAGCCATAAATCAGGTAATTTGCTCTATCTCTGAATTCCAACAAGGGCAGGCTTGCCAGCACAATGGCATACACTGCGGCAACTACAAACGCAAAGACGTCATATGTCTTCAGAGTGACGCGGTGGGTGTGCTGATTAAGAGCGGACGCACTACGCAACATGTAGCAGAGTCTCCTCAAATACGTGAGCAATTTCGTCCTCGCCGTATCGCTCCTGCACACTCCGTCGCGCAGCCTCCTTATCGCGACAAGCACTTGTCAATGACTCCCATATTGCAGCTGCCAGCGCATCTGCATCGCCAACGGGTACGAGATGCCCCCATCGTCCGCCCTCCAGAATCTCGGCTGGGCCACTTGGACAATCTGTCGAAACGACTGTTGCCCCTACAGCTAGCGCTTCAATGAGCACGGTAGGCAGCCCTTCCCATCGTGATGACAACACGAAGGCAGCCGACTGCCGTATATAGCTGTATGGGTTCGCCACGAATCCGGGCAACGCGACATCAGCGGTCAACATCATTCGCTGTACCAACCTCTCCAGTTCTGACCGGCATTCTCCCTCACCCAGGATTATCAGCCGCGCCGGCATCACCTGCCTTAAGATAGCAAATGCCTTGATGAGCGTACAAAAATCCTTCTGTGCAGTGAGACGCCCAATACCCAGTACGACTGGCGGCTGATCAGGGGCAAACCACGGATGATTACCCAGTGGCACACTCGCCTTCGTATACAACTCGGTCGTCACGACTGGGTTATGCACAACCCGCACTTTATTTGCTGGCATACGCACAAAGTGGATTAGATCCTCAGCTACGCCTTCAGATACTGCGCCGATGATATCTGCCCAGGGGTATGTCGTCCGCAAGAGATATGGCAGTAGGCGATTTCGTCTGCTGCCTGCGTTCATCGTGGATGGGGAGAGCGTGTTTTGCACACTGACAAGTGTCTTTAAGGGTATCCCTGACAGCTTACGCGCCATCAAGGCGATGACGTTAGCATGATCCAGTGCAGAGACCAACGCCTGAGGTCGTTCCTGGCGAAGATAGCGCACCAGGCTCAACGTGCTATATAGCACTCGGCTTGCCCGCAAATCAATAATGCGGACAGAAGCGCACAGGTCGCCCAAGTATGGACCTTCGGCATACGCCAGCACCATGTCAACCTCAAGGCCGCGCTTGGTGAGGCCGTGCGCCAGATTCACCATTGCGCGTTCGGCGCCTCCTCCGCCTAGCGAGGGCAGAAATATGGCCACTCGTTTACTCATCGATTCATCAGATTGTCGGAAAGGCTTTATCACGTAGATACACAATGTATGCAGCTGGGAGCGTCGCTAGCCCCAGGACGCGGCCAAGCCAATGGTGAAGAGATCGGATATGGTTTACTGGCCCGAGTCCCAGATGAATCGAAAACCGGCCATAATGAATCGCAGATCGAACAAACTCAGGCAGTGCCTCGCGCCACCACACTGGCAACTCCTCGTTTAGATAGTACAGGTGCTCTTGGCGCCCTGACCATGGATACTTTACCCGTAGCTCTCCTCGCATATAGCCCGATTGATCCAAGTGATAGATTCTCAGAGGCTCGTTGATAAACCTAGTCATGTACTCCTTTCCAATGGGGCGCCATACAAGGTTTTCAGTGACGTAGGTTTTCCTCATCTCCTCGGGAAACGGGAACTTTCTCATTACATCTGTGCGGACAAAACCCCATTTCTCTCCTCGAACGCGATAGCGATAGACGACCTCGGAAGGCGTGGCATCAAAGACAGGAGATGGGAATTGATCCCCCACAACGATCCCATCTTGGGTCTGACACAGTGCGCATACTCCCGAAAACATCCATCGATCCGGATCAGGTATGGCCTGCCAATGAGATGCAAACGTCGCAAGTGCATGCGGGACAAATGAATCATCCGAATCGGCGTTCAGGAATAGCTCTCCCTTGGCCAGTTGAACGCCCCGATTCGTCGCAATGTGCTTGCCAGCATTGTCTTGCCGAAAGTAGCGCACTGGAACTTCACCTTTAATGCGCCAAGCTTCAACGATGGCTGGCGTTTCGTCAGTTGAACCGTCGTCAACGATCAGCCACTCGAAATCACGAAACGTTTGCCGTTTCAAACTCTCATACACGCGCCCCAACGTATGCGCGCGGTTGAAAGTCGCCGTAAAAACGGTGAAGCTGTACGAATCGCTCATTTTGTATTGCATAGGCACCATAGGCCTACATCAACTGCTCCCAAGCAGCCAGCACGCCATGCATAGAGAAGCGTTGCCGTGCTTCAACCGCCCGCGCTGCAATCTTGTGACGAAAGTCCTCATTTCTCATCAAGCAACCCAATGAAGATGCGAGGCCTGACACGTCTTCAGTTGGAACAAGCAGACCATCAATCTCATGCCGAATGATGTCGCTGGGCCCTGTTTCGCAATCAAAACTAACGGCGGGCAAACCGTAATTGAGCGCTTCAACCAGCACATTTGCAAAACCCTCAAATCGCGAGCTCAGTACAAACAGCTTTGCCGACTCGAGCCAAGCTCCAACGTTCCCCACAACGCCAGGTAAGAATATGGAATCACCCAAACCAAGCGCCTCTATTTGTTGTTCCATATCCTGTCTAAGTTCACCTTCGCCCAGTATTACCAACTCCCAATTCGGGAAATCATGAGCCAATTTGCTATAGGCAGAGATCAATAGATCAAATCCTTTTTGATGCGTAAGCCTGCCAATCGCCAGAAGACGCTTGCGCTTATCTACTCCTACAGATAATGGGTCCACATGCGGCGGTTGATCCGGCAAAGGGTAAGGGATCGGATTGGGGATGACAACCACACGACGAGCGTTTGTATGCCTTCGCAGCCATGCAGCACTCTGCTCAGTGAGTGCTGTAACTGCATCTAGCCGCCCATAGCTCACAGTCCGCAGCCTTTCCCAGATCGTGCCCAAGGGCAATTTAGGCGGATGTGTATGTTCAGAACCGATACATATTGTGTGCTGGCTACCGGTACTTGCAAACGCAAGGACAATATTCGCGGATGACATGAATGCAATGGCAACATCGGGGATGGTCGCGCGTAGCAAACCGCGCAGGTTCCGTATCCTTTGTATGTTTCTATGCAGAGCTACTACGGGGTGCTTGCTTTCAACCAACAAACCTAGTGAGTGGCGGCTAATTGCTGTATGCAGACGGTAATGATCAGTTTCTGAGGTCGAAAGCGTCGCCACCGTCACCTGTTCACCTGCCTCAGCCCAATGATTAGCGAGATTCACGCACACGCGCTCTGCGCCACCAGGGCCAAGTGTTGGCACATACAGAAGTATCCGCTTACCCATCCACACCCTTCTTCAATGCCAAGATGTTCTGAAATTCCCCGAAAGGCATGCTCTCATGGACTGGATGCAAGCTACCATCATCGTCAATTGCCCAAAACTGGTATCCCAATCTGGCTAGCCATGTCAACATATCTGATGGCTCATATCCTGCCGCGTGACATGTATCTAACCCAAGCTCAAAAATGAGCTTGGGTGACCATCGTTCAATCACCGATACCGCCCCCTGTAGAGCCGCATACTCACCACCCTCAACATCCAGCTTGATGAAATCCACAGATGGAAGCTGAAGACTGGCGCAAATATCATCTAGTTTTCTCACGGGAACTTGCTCGATGAGTTGTCCGCGTTGTGTACTTTCATACAGCGTCGCAAGCCCCGTGTGTTGCGTCCCATCGGAATATGCGCCTGGTTGGCTATAAATAGGTAGTGTGCTTTCTTCATTACCAAGTGCACAAGCAACGATCGTGATGTTGTGATAGCCATTCACCGCAATATTCCGATTTAGTTTGGCTCTGTTAAATGACACCGGCTCAAAAGCCACCACACGGCCATTGTCACCAACGAGTCGGGCAGCATAAATGGAGAATTCACCTTGATTCGCCCCGACATCCAGAAATACATTGTCTCGGCGCAAGTGCCTTGCAAGCACTCTCAACTGACCGCCAGAATAAGCTCCTCGCCAGAAAATCTGGCTGCCCATATGCTCATCTAGTTCACAGTAGAACTTAGATGCTCCCATAAAATCGTCAATGAGCACTACTGTCCCGCGCGCATTCTTTGCCACAGTTTTGCGAACGGCCTCGCACACACGACCTAATCCGATGCCACGAATGCGATAGGCACGCTGTGTGAACTGTCTTCCGATTCTGTAAATCCTGTCCATGTTCGCGACCTCAGACGCCAAAACACAATGGGCCTCTTGCAAAAGTGCGCGTTGAGGTGGACTCCACCTCGTCAATCGTCATGATTTTGCCTGCGAAATGTGGAGTCCACCTGACTTATGCAAGAGGTCTAATCTCAAAAACTTATCCCGCCAAGCATGAATGCAACCGTGTAGTGCCTTTGCGAATAAGCCATGCTGTACACAAACATGCCGCCAAATACACCCCGCTCGTCGCCAACACGAGCCCATCAAGCCCTAGTACGGGAACAAGCGCAAGCGAGAGACTGATCTTGAGGATCAAGCTAAACGCAGCCACCGCAGCCACAGCCAATTGTCGCCCCTGGCTCAACAACGTATACACCAGGGCAGTGGAGGCGAAATAGAACGGAACCTGGATCAGGCTGTAACGCAATACGTCAGCCACGCGTGCGGTGTCCTCGGCGGTGAACTGACCACGCTGAAACATCGCTTGCACCCCTATTGGCGCAAGCCAAATCCCAACAACAGCGGTAATCAGCCCTACGATACCCAAGAGCAGCGCCCATTGAAAAGCAACTTGCTTGAGGGCGTTATGGCCCTGAACATGTGCCTGCGACAATACCGGCAGAACGGCCCGCCCAATCGTCGTCGTTCCAAGCGCCAACAGCAGCCCGAGCAACCTATTGGCATAACCCAGACTCGAAATCGCCCCAGGGCCTAGGCGAGCCGCAAACAACTGATCCACGAGACCAACTGCGTTCATTAATGCCTGACCGACGAGCATCACGCCAATGCCAGACAGAAACAATCGCCAGTGCGAAGAAGAGAAAACAAATGACGGCTTCTCTATATCGTTGTGCATCCTCAACGAAAGCAAAAGCAGCACGGCTTGCAAGACAAACCCGAAGAGCGTTGCCCACATTAGGGTATTCGACCCGCCCACTATCAACACACCCAATAAGATGACGAGGGCGGGCGCCCCTTCAAGCAGGGTATTGACATGACGACTGCCGGCCATAGTCCAGGTGGCCCATAGCCAGATCAGGATGCTCACAGCAAGAATAGCGCCGCCCGGGACAACCATATTGGCGGCAAGCGCCATTTGTTCAGCCTCTAGACCAATCCATGGCTGCTGCAACACCCACGGCAACAATAGCCACACGCCAACGGTAAGTGCAACAGCTAGAAGAATCGCAGCCCCCAGCAGTTCCGAGCGAAATCGGACCAAGTCTCGGCTTGCTACATGACGCAAACGAACGGCGTACGGAACCAATACGGCACCGATCACCCCCGCCCAGATGCTGGCCGGATATTGAACGAGGTTGAAGACGAGCAAATACGAGTCAACCGTGGGGCTGACGCCATAGCGCCAAGCAATTGCTATCTCCTTGACCATCGCAATAAGCTTTGCCGCCAGTACAAACGTGCCAACTGCTGCAACGCCTCGAGCGATTTGTTTGTGCTCAGGCCGAATGGTTGACAGTCGCGCACGCATCGATCGAGGTATGAAACCGCCAATGGAGTTGGCTACGCCACGCATAAACTAGAGAGCAAAAGAGCCTACCAAAGCAAGCTGAGCAGTTCAGCCTCATCGCGATATGCGATCAAATTCACAACGTTTGGGAAGCAATCATCCCTTCGCACATGTGAAAGGTGTTGAGTAGATAAGTCGGCTTGCCCTAAATAGAATCCTTCTTCCTGCAACAGATCGTATATTTGTACAAATTTGATTTCAGCGTGCTCAAGATGAGCGTCCCACACTTCGAAATAGATGTATTGAACTTTTGTTAGTGACCGTCCGCATCCTTGAAGTACGAATGCTTCAAAACCCTCAACATCTATTTTCAAGAGCCTGATCGAGGCTAATTCATCAATGTATGGCTCCAATCGCACAACTAACACGGAGAAACTACTGTCTGAACTTGTATCTTTCACAATCCTGTTCAAGTCGTCGGAGTTGACGTCTGTAAACCTTATCCAACCGTTTCTATCTCCCACTGCTACCTGAGCCACGCTAACGTTGTGCAGCCCGTTTAACTCGACATTCTCCAAGAGAAATTGAGAAATTCGTGGATGTGGCTCATACGCAAACACTTTGCCTTTGCTGCTCACTTTAAGTCCAGCTTCGATGGCAAGGTGACCAATGTTTGCACCGATATCGAAATACACATCGCCTTCTCGCAACAACCGACTTATCAGGATTCGATCTACATCTCTTGCATTTGGATCAACCCATAGGCTCATCGAAAGCGCAGAACGCCTGAGTCGCAAGACACAGTTACCGGTTGTGAATCTAAGTTCAGAGATGTCGCATAATCCACTACGAGTCAGTAGCCGTGAAAAGACAAACCTTATAGGATGCGGCTGTTCTCGAATGATTCGCCATGCAGAACTTATGCTGATCATCTCATATGCGTGTCATGTGTGGTTTATCGCCTCAGGTCGCGTGCCGAAGATGGATAAAACCCTAACCAAAGCGGCGGGATTATAGCAGTGAGGGTTTCTTTATTGCGAACAATTCAGCAACGTTTGCCCTGCGTTGCAAACAAAATAGCCGACGCATTCTATACATCGGCTGTGTGTAGATTTCTAAGTGCAGATGCGTCAGTTCCGATTACAGGGCATTCACGCCAGCCACCACCCTCTCCAACTCCCCCTCACTCAACCCCGGATGCACCGGCAGCGAGACCACCTCACGCGCCATCTGCTCGGCCAACGGCATGTGCACCTCGCCATAGCCCATCTCCATGAGATGCTTTTGCCGATGTGCCGGCACCGGATAAAAAACGCCCGTCCCCACCCCAGCGGCAGTGAGCTGCTTCACGGCCTCGTCGCGATCCATCCCCGTTACGCGCACAGTGTACTGATGCCACACATGTCCGGCCGCGTATTGGCCGAGAAAGGCGCATGACGATCCAGGCGTCACCACCTTCGGGTTGTTAATGTGTGCGTTCAAATAAGCCGCATTGGCCCGGCGCTTGGCTGTGAACTCGTCCAGCCGCATCAGTTGCGCGTAGCCAATGGCCGCGTGCAGGTCGCTGAGCCGGAAGTTGTAGCCCAACATGTCGTGATAGTAGCGTCGCTCCATGCCATGCGCGCGCAGCATGCGCAATTGGCGGGCCAGGTCGTCATCGTTCGTCGTGATCATGCCGCCTTCGCCGCTGTGCACATTCTTGGTCGCATACAGGCTGAAGCAAGCCGTGCCAAAGCTGCCGATGGGTTGGCCACAATAGTCTGCGCCAATGGCCTGCGCCGCGTCCTCGATGATCGCCAAACCGTGTTTCCTGGCGATGGCTGTGATGCGATCCATGTAGCACGGGTAGCCATACAGGTGCACCGCCATGATCGCCTTCGTCTTGGGCGTGATGGCCGCTTCAATCAAATCAGGGTTGATGTTGAAGCAGCACGGCAAGATGTCCACGAAGGCCGGCCGCGCGCCAACATACAGGATGCTGTTGACCGAGGCGATGAACGTAAACGGCGTGGTGATGACCTCGTCACCCGGCCCGATGCCGTTGGCCAGCAGGGCGATGTGTAGCGCAGTTGTGCCATTCGAGGTAGCAATGGCGTGCTTGGTGCCGCACGCTTTGGCCCAAGCCTCCTCCAGCTTGGCCACGCGCGGCCCTTGCACCAGCATGCCGCTGTCCAGCACCTCCAGCACGGCGCGCTTCTCTTCTTCTCCAATGAATGGCTTCGAAATGGGGATCATGTTGCTCGTTGCTCCAGGTGATTACGCGGCGGCCAAGAGCGCTTCGACAATCCGCTCACTGGCGCGTCCATCGCCATACGGATTCGTCGCCCGGGCCATTGCATCATAGTCACCCTGATTGTCGAGCAGCCGCCGTGTTTGCCGCACGATCTCAGCCCGATCCGTCCCCACCACCCGCGCCACGCCTGCCGCCACGCCTTCCGACCGCTCGGTCGTCTTGCGCAGCACCAACACCGGTTTGCCCAGGCTGGGTGCTTCCTCCTGAATGCCGCCCGAATCGGTCAACACCAGCGTCGCCCGTTTCAGCAAGTGCACCAGCGGCAGGTAGTCCAGCGGCTCTGTCAGCGTGACGTTGGGCAGATCAGCCAGCAGCCGGTGCGCCGGCTCACGCGCATTGGGGTTGCGGTGCACCGGGAAGACGATGTGCACATCATCACGATACGCCTCGGCCAAATCCCGCAGCGCCAGACAGATCTGCTCCATCGGCGCGCCAAAGTTTTCACGCCGATGCGCCGTCACCAACAGGATGCGCCGGTCGCACTGCACGTCGCGCAGTGGGTCGTTGGCCGGGTCATACGGCATATCTGCGGCCATCAGCAACGCGTCAATCACAGGGTTTCCGGTCACACGGATTGCGGCGTCCGGCACGCCCTCGCGCAACAGGTTTTGGCGCGCTGTCTCGGTTGGTGCGAAGTGCAGGTTCGCCACCACACCGGCGATCCGGCGGTTGGCCTCCTCGGGGAAGGGCTGTGCCAGATTACCGGTGCGCAGACCGGCCTCTACATGGCCCACCTTGATGCGCCGGTAGAACGCCGCCAATGCCGCTGTCATGACCGTGGTCGTGTCGCCTTGCACCAGCACCCAATCCGGCCGCTCAGCGGCCAACACCGGATCAAGCCGGTTGAGGATGTGCGCCGTCACCTCGGCCAACGTTTGGTCTGGCCGCATCACGTCCAAGTCGTAATGCGGCCGGATGTCAAAGACGCGCATCACCTGGTCGAGCATGTCGCGGTGCTGCGCCGTCACGCACACACGCGACTCGATTTTGTCGGGGTGACGTTCGAGCGCCTTCAGCACCGGCGCAAGCTTGACCGCTTCGGGCCGTGTGCCGAAGATGGCAAGTAATTTGATCAAGATTCGTCGTCACTCACACGCAGACGTGCAAGCCACGCGCGCAGCAGCTGCGCATACGCGCCGAGCCGGCTGAAAATGGCGTTGGCGAGTTCCTCGTTGTATGTGTGGACAGTGAGGTTGCGGTCGTCAATCATCTGAAATGCCAGACGTGCTTCCTCTTCTTCGAGCATCAAGGTCGTGGCAGCTGCTCGAATGACACCTTTAGGCGAATTTGCCTCAAGACCCTCAACAACGAGCAAGTAGCGCTGGGCCGCCCTCCATACAGCCTCTTGGGTGTACTCGAACCGCTGGATGGCCGCGTCACGCTCAATGTCGCTAATCTCGCCCACAGACCTGAAGGCAAGAACTTCCAGCGACTGAAGTGCCTTGTCAGCCAACGCCAACTGTTCTTTCAGCCGCTCCATTCTTCTCCCTGTGCGAGGACGCGTTGTCGAAACGACGCGCTCACCTGCGTTAAGTCAATCAAGTCAACAGCGCGCACGATGGCACTGTCTTCCAGCAGACCGCGGAGGCGCGCAAATTCAAATGCGGGGATGGAGCCATCATGCAAAACAGCCACATCAATGTCAGACATGCGCCGGTGTGTCCCTCCACTGCGCGAGCCGAACAGAAAAACTCGCGCCGCGTAGCCTGACAGCGCCCCTAACACGATGGCTCGCACTGAGTCGAGATCCTGTATTTCTCCCGCAGAGAGTGCGCCGTCATAGGCTGTGCCGATGGTCATGCCTGTCATTCTATAGCCGCTAATTGAGCACCATCTCTGCCTTCACCACCCCGTCTTCGGGGTGATACTTGCTCTTGAACCCCACCTGCTCGCTCACCCGGATCATGCCCACGTTGTCCGGCAGGATATCGGCTGTGATGCGCGTCACCTCTTCGTCCCGGCCGATCTGCACCAGCCGCGTCAGCAACTCCTTGCCCAGCCCTTGCTGCTGATACGCATCACTGATGAGGATGGCAAACTCGGCCTCCAACCCACCGCGCAGCTTGATCAGGCGGCCGACGCCGATGATGTGCGGCTTGCCAGATGCATCACGCTTCTCGGCCACCAGCGCCATCTCGCGCTCGTAGTTGACGAAGCAGATGCGCGTCAGCCGCTCGTGGGCGATGCGTTCGCTCAGCGGGATGGGATGAAAGTAGCGCTGATAGACACTCTGCTCGCTCAGCGTCTGGTGAAACTCCGCGATCAGCGGCTCGTCCTCGGGCCGGATGGGGCGAATCGTGATCGGCGTGCCGTCGTGCAGCGTCCACGGCGAGACATACTGCGCCGGATACGGTTGGATGGCCGACCGAGGCAACTCGTCCTCCGTCAGTTTGGGGTCATGCAATACCACCCGCGCGTCCAGCGCGATGATGCGCTCGTCGTTGGCCAAGAGGGGATTGATGTCAATCTCCTTGACCCAACGTTGATCCGTCACCAGGGTGCTGAAGCGCACCAGCAATTGCTCGAGCTCGTCCATGTTCACCGGGTCGCGGCCACGCACGCCTTTCAGCGCGGTGTAAATCTTGGTCTGCTCCATCATCCGCCGCGCCAGCGTGGTGTTCAGCGGCGGCAACCCCAGCGCGCGATCCTTAAACACCTCCACCAGTTGGCCGCCCGTGCCAAACAGCAGCACTGGCCCCAGTTGCACGTCGGTGCTGCTGCCCAGGATGATCTCGTAGCCGTCCAGCTTGATCATCGGCTGAACGGTCACGCCCAGGAAGTCGGCCGCGCTGGCCCGCGCGCTCACCGAGGCCTTGATGCGCCGGAAGGCCTCGCGCACCGCCTGGGCATCGCGCAGGTTGAGCTGCACGCCGCCGACGTCGGTCTTGTGGGTGATCGTCTCGCTGTGCAGTTTAATGACCACCGG
>Ga0224722_1000290_pt1 | contig 29468 bp, 33 predicted proteins | sample Balambano_FR1_Me_FD_161646 | JGI IMG/M metagenome (GOLD analysis project Ga0224722, IMG submission 161646) | Freshwater sediment microbial communities from Lake Towuti, South Sulawesi, Indonesia - Balambano_FR1_MetaG | ecosystem: Environmental > Aquatic > Freshwater > Lake > Sediment | place... | reverse complement strand
CTCTTGCTCCCTCGCCTGTCGTTCCTGCTCTACTTGCTGTTGAGCTGCTTCAGTATCTGTTAGCAGCCAATTGCCGGATAGGTCACACCAGCGCAACCAACTGGCAGTCACCCCTTCAAACTCTCCCTGCCAGATGCCCAAACCGATCTGCAACTCCTCCAGCCAAACCAGCGGCGGTTCTGCGTTCAGCGACTGTTCCCTATATTGTCCACCTATCAGCTTGAAGTAGCGCAAACGCTGCGTATAACGGCTGTAGACAAAGTAATGCGGCACGCGCAACCAGGTTTCATAAACTTCAAATTTCTCTGGGGGCTTGGCTTGGGTTCGTGGCTGAATGCCGTTTGCAGGCGCGATCGCCTCCGTCCCTACCGCCCCAGCCTCGTCTTCTTTGTAGAACCGCCCCAAATCCTCCGCCTCAGTGCCAGGAGACAAAAACTCCACCACGACATCGGGTGGGTTGCCTTCCTGCCAGAGCACGTAACTGCGGCGCAGATCCCGCTGCTCATACAGACGCGGCACATCCACCACCAGAAACCAATCTGGACGCTTGTGCCACAACGGATGACGCACAGTGTAATAGAGGTTGAGATCTGAGGCTGTGTAGTAATTATTTGGGCTGTAACCCTTTAAGTGCAGGGTACGGCTGAGCAGTTGAGGCTGAAGATCATGAAACTCATCAGGCAAACCAGGCTCCTCTGGGTCTTCACTGGGCAAATCATACATGGTCGGCAGAATTTCTTTGGGCGATCGCGGCGGGTCGCACTGCTCAATGTGAATGGGATCTTGCGTCAGTAACAACTTACCCTGGCTTATCACCATCACGCCTCCAACTCAGTCAGGTTTGGCCATGATTTTATCATGTGACTTAGTTAAGACACTGGCAAAAGAAGCTGTGAGTTGCTCCCTCATTACCAGGCTCCAGCCTCCCCCGTTACCAAGCTCCAGCCTCCCCTCGTTACCAAGCTCCAGCTTGGTAACGCTCTCCAGGAAGCTCCAGCTTCCCTGATACTCTGTCAAGGAAGTTTTGAGGGATCGGCGACCCCTCAAAACTTCCTTTTAGGACTTACGCACTTTGTGCGAAAACCCAAGAAAGTTAGAGGATTTGTGGGGCGCTAAGCGCCCCACAAATCCTCTAACTGCGTAAGTCTGCCTTTAATTTAATTTTGATTTGCGGGATACCCCACAAATCAAAATTGACAGACTACTAGCCCTAGCCTGCATTATTCATGAGGGGAGGCAGACGACAGACAAATGAGTTCAGACTAACCAAAATTTGCTCAAATCAGGAACAAGCCGTTGACAAGGTAAAGAAACAGTAACAATAAGGGCTAAAATAGGGCAAAATTCAGGTCGATAGAGACACTACTCCTACGACAGGAGCAAAATTAGCCCAAGAGCGGCATCATTGATGACACTAATCTTTGTGTAATTTGACGCAATTCTTGAGCAAACGGGCAATCAGACGCTAGTTCCACTAGCACTCGTCGTGTAGATACGCTCACCCTGGCAGCACATTTGATCAGCATCGCTTGTCGGCGTGGCACTTGAGCGGTGGCAAATTGAGTTCCTTTGGCAGCCTGCCGAATCGCCAGCAGCAGCATGTAAGCGGCTTGAGAGAGCAGCAAGCGGAACTGGTTCGCGATGAAATTGTGACAACTGAGACGGTCGGCTTGGATGCCGAGTTTGAATGCCTTAATGCGATGCTCACTATCCGCTCCCCGCTGAACATAGAAGTCGTCATACAGCGTTTGGACCGGTTCATCCAGATTGGTCAACACAAAGCGAGGATTGGAACCTTTGGGCCACCATTCGGCTTTCATCACCAAGCGTCGTGGGGCTTCCCAACTCGCAGCGGCATAGTAGACAGCATCAAACAAGCGAGCCTTCTCTCCGGTTTGGCAGAATTGCAACCGGGCCCGTTCCAGGCGGTCTGAGATTTTACACTCGGTCACCGCATTGCGAGCAAAGCCAACGACATAGCCAACTCCAGAACGCTCACAGACGCTCAAAATTTCCGCTAAAGCAAAGCCTGCATCGGCTCGCAGAGCCAGCCGAACCCCTGGAAATGCTCGTTTCAAGCGCCAGAACAACCACCGTAAAATCCCTGCTACCCCTTTGCCAGGATGACTATTGCCCGCACGCAGTTGCAGCACTAACGGATAGCCGCTCTTAGCTTCATTGATCAGGACAGGGAAGTACATGTGTTGCCCATAGTAACCGTGAAAACAACTCAACTGCTGTTGCCCATGGGTCGGGTCATCCCACCCGTCAATGTCCAGCACGATCTCCTTGGGGGCTTGCTGATATTGGGCGATAAAACCATCAATCATGCGACTCCGTATCCTTGAAACGTCCCGCTTGCTGATCTGGTTTTCCAGGCGAGTCATCGGCGGTTGGCTGGCTAAATGCTCCCCATTCGGCAATGGCAAGCGTTCACAGGCAAGTTTGTCCATTGGGTCATGCCGCAGGTGGTTGCTATCGTTGGCATCCTCGTAGCCGCCCACGATTTGATACACCCGCTGACTGACCAACTGAGGCAGACTGTGAGTAATTTTGTCAGGGTCGCGCCACTCCTCGATGCAATCAGCGATTGCCTGACACACCTGCATTTTTGGCTCGGCTTGTCGTGCCAGCAAAATCCCTGCATCCGAACTCAATTCCAGATCCGAAAAGCGGACCACTAGAGACCGTTGGGAATAAAAATCGTAGGGCAGGTCTGACTTACACTCTGTCATGGCACAATGAAGCCGCAAAAAATTCTAGAGAGCTTGATTCTACTCGGTCTCAAGCTCTTTTTCTCATCTTGCTTTTGCCGCTTCGTGAATCATCCAGGCTAGCAGGTGAGCAACATACTGAATCTCTTGTGGGTTTTCGTAAAGCCGAAAGTCCTGAAAAAGAACTAGAAGTTTCCTTAAATCTGAATAAGGAAAGTAAGCGTAATTTTCGCTTTGCTGCTAATCTAATCGCTGGTGTTCCTACTCTACTTCAAATTAAAGCGATTGCAGATTATCAATCGTCTATTCAGGCGATAACTGAGTACAGTTTGACATACAAAGTCATTTTTTAAGGGCAGCACAGAATAACAACGCAGTTGAACGACATATATTCTGATAAAGTTGGGAAGGAAAGTCGCTTCAAGTCAGCATTATGGTGTTTGATTGGGACGAAGAAAAAGCCAAAAGCAACCTTGCCAAGCACAATGTCTCTTTTGATGAAGCTACTTCTGTATTTGATGACTCGCTGTTTCTAACCTTTGCCGATCCAGAACACTCCTTTCAAGAGCAACGATTCATTATCATGGGAGAATCAGCCAAAGGGCGATTACTCGTTGTCGCGTATACCGAGCGTGCAGGCATCACGCGCTTGATCAGTGCCCGTCCAGCTACCCGAAAGGAACGTAAAGCTTATGAGTCAGACCTTTGAAATGGATGATGACTTACGCCCTGAATACGACTTTACTCAACTCCCAGTTGTAGCACGGGGTCAAGGGCGTAAACGACCCGCCCGAATGGTTCAGTTAGATCCGGATGTAGCAGCAATTTTTCCAGATTCTGCGGCAGTTAATGAAGGGTTGCGCCTGCTCATTAGATTGATTCAACGGACATCATCTCAACCAGAAGCACAGTCTGTAGTGGCATCAAAAGAGCCATAGCTGTTAGCCTTAAATGCGTAGAAACGCCGCATAACAACCCGGTTGGAGCGGACTGACCAGAGAGATCTTGGTGGAGATGCAAAAGTTACTGGCAGCCGCTCAACCGGAACGTTAGCCTGCAATCCTAATTTCTGCGTTAGCGTGAGAATGCAACTCACAGTGAGGGTAGAGATATGAGTTTTGATTTCTCCACTGCCTCAGATTCAGCAACAAACCCATTAAGTTATTTCTCTGAACGGGGCGAAGATTACGAAAAATATCGCCCAATTCATCCTGCTTCAGCGATCGACATGATCTTGTCAGGCTTGAATCCAATGCAGCTAATGGCTGCTGATATTGGAGCAGGTACAGGAATTGGGGCGCGGTTGTTGGCAGATCGGGACGTTCAGGTTATGGCGATCGAGCCGAATGCAGATATGAGAATGTCGGCAACCCCACACGAACGAGTAGAGTTTTTAGCTGGAACGGCTGAAGAAATTCCATTAGACACGGCATCTGTCGATCTAGTCGCTTCGTTTCAAGCCTTTCATTGGTTTGATTTTACAAAGAGTCTTCAAGAGTTTCGCCGTATTTTGAAACCTAGTGGGCGATTAGCGCTGGTATGGAGTCTTTGGGATCAAACCGATGCTGTTTCAAAGGAATATAGCCGTTTAATCTTTGAGGCATCCAAAGATCTAGAGCGTCAAGCGCAATCTTCAATGCAAGCGAAAACATGGTTGAAGAAATTGCGCTATCAACTGTTTTGGCAAGGACTATGGCTTCCCGGTTTTGTGAATTTCCAACGACACGAGTTTAGATTTAAGCAGCAATTAGATTTGATTGGGTTGATTGGTCTAGCTCGTAGTCAGGGATTTATCCCGGCAGGAGGAGCCGCTTTAAACAAGCTGGTTTCGGAATTAACAGAATTTCACCAACGCTTTTGCAACGAAGGTCAAGTACAGTTAACTTACTGCACTCGTCTGTATGTTGCAACTCCAATAAGTCCTCGCGTCTAGATTCAAGACAAGGTGTAGTTGAGTGGTTGCCCAGATAAACAGGCTAACAATTCGGTTGCAGCGGCGAGCAGAGTCTTCTCGTCTGACGTTAAAGTTGGTTGGTCGCCGCTGAACCGCACCGTTAGCTGCCTTGAGTTCGAGGTGTGGGTAGCGAAAAGTTTTCTGTTTGTGGCAGAGGTTGAGGGGTTGGATGTTGGTGAGTGGGGGCGATCGCTCCAACACCTTATTTCATCAGTTCGAGGTTGAGAAGGTTGAGGGCGATCGGTTGTGAGTTTGGGGTTAGGTCGGTGAAGTCTGCTAGCTAACAACCCCGGTGCAGCGGATTAGGGGGCGATCGTTCCTGTCGTTGAGGGGTAACTGTAACCGCTGACCGCGATCGTTGGGCTGCTTCATAGTCTGGTGGAGACAGTACAGCAAGGTGTCTATTGATTTCCAAGTTAATTTTGATTGGGTACATATCCGCATTGCAGTTGTTTTGAACAAGTATAAGGAGAAAACCTATGGCTAATAGTGGATTACTGTCGATTCGGATTGAGAATAATCCTTCACCACCTGAAAGTTGAAATGGTGAGGTTGCCGTTCAAATAGGTCGTAAAGAATTAACTCTGTACTGGAGGGATGACGAGATTACGGATGTTAGAGATGCTTCTGGTTCTTCTGACGGAATTATCGACCTGAATTTGGCAGGGGGAACAGTGCCAGTGGCGGTTAGCCTAGCTGCCTCAGATGACCCGATTATTGAGGAAGCTATACGTTGCTACAAATGCTGGGTCGATGAGGAAACTGGTGCTTATATCTGTCTACCTACCGCTTGTTGAAGTGAATCGACAAGCATGAGTAACTCGTCATCACCTTCCGAGTGGACAATGGGTGCTGGCGAGATACAGTAATGGCATCTGCATAGTGTTGCTTAAGACATTTTTGAGGCAAAATTTCACAAACAACAAGTACAGTTTAAAATTTAGGCAGAGCTTGCTGCAAAAGATATGCTAAAAACGCTTTGGGCTACCGTTCGGCAGGGAAAAATTGAGTTGCTAGAATCAGCAGAACTACCGGAAGGGGTAAGAGTGCTGGTAACAGTTTTGCCTGATGATGATGCTGAGTTTTGGTTAAGTGCAAGCCAAACATCGCTTGATGCAGTCTGGGACAATACTGAGGATGACGTTTATGCTCAGTTACTCCAAGCTTGATGTCATATTAGTGCGGTATCCCTTCTCAGATCTGTCAAATTCAAAGGTCAGACCGGCTGTTGTTGTGGGTACGTCACATCCATCGCAAGACATTCTTATTACCCCTTTGACAAGCAAAACAGGTTCACTACTGGAAGGTGAGTTTGTGTTGTCTGAGTGGGCAGCATCCGGGTTGAACGTAGCCACTGCTGTTAAGAGAGGCGTATACACAGTACATGAAAGTTTAGTAATCAAAGTGATCGGTCAGTTGGTCAAGGTTGATGCCGACGAACTTGAGCAATCCTTGCGAGGTTGGTTAGGTTTGTAACTTGAGTTGATACCGCCGCCCAACAATTCAAATGCAGCGGACGGTTGACGGATAGTCGCTTCGTCTCGTTCCGGTCGCACAACTTCGCCAGCCATCTGTTGCGACACCAAGGCTTTCGCATACGACTCGACGATGTGGTGAACCCGTCCGAAGACGCAACATTCATCATTACCCCTGGTTTGGCAGACGATACGGCAGCGTCGTTTCGCTCGGTCAACTTTCCCGACCGATTCCTGCGCCATAGCGATTTTCATCTCTTCATTGAGCCGATTGGCACCGAACTCGACCGGATGGACGCAACATTCAGGATAGTCCCTGGATTCCTGCCCGACTTCACCTTCGACAGAGAGATCTCAGGTGCTAATCGCAACAAGCTGATCGAGTGCCACAGGGTCGCTGTGGCTAGCATCGCGGCGTGCGGGCGACTGACTGGTGACGAGAAAGTCAGCCTCCACGTGGTGTATCGGCGCGCGATTAACCACACAACGCTCAACGAGCCTGGGGTGAATGCAAGGGCGACGGTGAACGGATCTACCATAATGGTCAATTTCGACGTGCTCTTCCCCCAGGGCGATGAAGAGATCTCACAGACGCTGATTCACGAGATGATGCATTGCGCGGGATTCCGTCATCCGGATCGCCGCGACCCGTCGGCTGGTCAAAGCTGCTTTGATCCGGGCCCCCACTCGTGCGATTGCCCGAATGACGGCGGACAGTGCTACGGGACTCCGCCGCTGCGCGCCGAGTTTTGCATTGCGGGAGACCAAAGCGACGTGGTGGTTCGACTCGAACGCAAGTCGCTTAATGAAAGCTGCATCATCGACACCAACGGGGTCGCAACCCTGTTCTCACGTTGAGTACATGACCGGAGGTTCATCAGATGAGCATCTCACTTCAATCCTTCAACTATCCAGATCGCTATGTGCGACACGCAAACTTCTTGGGTGAGCTGACTCAAGTCGTGACGGATTTGGATCGAAATGACGCCACGTTTCATCTCATCCCAGCCGTGACCGACAGTTATCTTATCTCCATCAGGTCGCACAACTTCGGCACGCACGTTCTACGCCATCAGAACTTCCGTGTGCGGCTCGACGCCGGAGTTCAGCCACCGGAGGATGCAACCTTCATCTTTGTCATTGAAATGTTGGATGAAGCAGAGCTATACCTATTTGTCATTTCAGTTGATCAACAAGAGGGCGTAAAAGCGACATTCTCTGATCTTGAAATTGGTTCCATGTAACTGTGTTGATCCTATCTGATAGACACTGTACTCGATCGCTCGTAAGTTGGCTTGGCGTAGGAAATCTAGAATCTTTTGGTTTGCTCTCCTCTGTCGCTTTAATGAGCGCCCCCTACACAACTCAGGATAAAATGTAGAAGCAACGTCGCGATCGAGGTCAAGTCTGTGACAATTCGACAACCCCGCTACAGCAAAGAGGAATTTGCTCGACGTGGCAACGAGATTTATAAGTCTCAGGTGCGATCTCACGTCGAGGAAGGCAGCAATGTATGCTAGACCCTTGGCAGCCCCAATTTGCTGAAGTTTTCACTCTCATTAAAACTACCCAACAGAAAGTCATCGCTACGGCTAATCATGAACTGATCAAGCTTTACTGGAGCATCGGTAAGTATATCAGCGATCGCATCAGCACCTCCGAATGGGGGCAAAAAACGATCGATCAACTTGCAATCTTCATCCAAACTCAAGAACCTGGCATCAAAGGTTTTGAAAAGCGCAACCTGTACAGAATGCGCCAATTTTACGAAACCTACCCCGATTCTGAAATTGTGTCAGCACTGCTGACACAATTAAGCTGGACTCATCACACCATCCTCGTATCCCGTTGTAAAACCCAAGACGAGCGCCTCTTTTATCTTGAACTTGCTGCTACTGAACGTTACAGCACCCGTGAACTTGATCGTCAAATCAACAGTGGCATCTTCGAGCGCACTCGTCTTGCTGATGCTAAACTTCCTCAGACAAGCCATCCTAAACCGCTTACTGGCATCTTTCGCGATAGCTACGTCCTCGACTTCCTCAATCTGCCGCCTAATCACTCCGAGAACGACCTGAAAACTGCTCTTGTTGCTTGCCTCAGAGATTTCATCCTTGAACTCGGTCGGGACTTTACCTTCTTGGGACAAGAATATCGTCTGCAAGTCGGTAACAGTGACTTCTTCATCGATTTGCTCTTTTTCCATCGAGAACTTCAAAGCCTTGTTGCCTTTGAACTCAAAGTCGATAAATTTCAACCTGAATATCTTGGGCAGCTTGAATTCTATCTCGAAGCGATCGATCGCGATATCAAGAAGCCTCATGAAAATCCCAGTATTGGCGTTTTGCTCTGTCGTGACAAAGATGATGAAGTTGTTGAATATGCGCTCAGTCGATCAATTAGTCCCACTGTTGTTGCTGAATACGAAATCAAACTCATTCCGAAAGAAGTTCTACGGAGGAAACTGAACGAGTTTTATGAGTTACTTGCAGCCAGGGAGGAGCCGTGATTTTAGGGTGGGTAGGTCGCGATCGCAGAGTTGTTGATCGTAGTTTAGAAGTTACTGGTGAGGCTCGGTCTAACAATTCAAATGCAGCGGACGGACAAAAGTCGCTGGTGCTGAGTTCAAGGTTATCTGCCGCCGCTGATTTGAGCCGTTAGCTGGCTCCTACAGAAGTCTTGCACTCGTCCTTTGAGGTTGTCGGTGAGTTCCAAAACTCCCAGAGGGCGCTCGGTAGAAGCAATTGTTCGGAGTTGTTTGTATTGTGCAAAAGCGCTCAAGACACGATTTGTGAGTAGGTGATACTAAGTTCAGGATGAGAAACTATGCGTCATATTTCTGGGAGAAGTTTTAGTTCTGTTGTTGTTGCTGTTATCGTTATTTTGATCCTGCTGTCTAGCTGTATAAGGGTTATTGCGTTAGCACATCAGTACTTGCCATTTGATAAACAGGTTGAACTTCTTGCTACGGCTTTAGCTAATCTATTTGGCACTATTGTTGGAGCAACTTTGGCATTTTGGTTTGCTCTTAGACAACTCACCATTCAGTCTAGAGAAGCACATAAAAAAGCTTAGGTAGATACAACATTTGAGTTACATCGTGAATTTAACAATAGTGAAATGTCCGAGGCAAGGAACCGTGCCGACAAAATATTTAGGCAATATCCAGCCCCAGTAACATTAGATGCCTTAGAGGAAAATTTTCCAGAAGTGGAAACGCGATCGATCTATTTAGTCATTAGGTTTTATCAGCGTCTTTGGTTGGCGATTAAAAATAAGCGAGTTGATACAAAGCTTGTTCCAGAATTATTTGGAGAAATCTTTTATTGGTGGTTTGTTAATTACTTAGAACCACAAGTAATACCAGTTGGTTGGCAAATCTACTCCGATATACAAGACCTGAAAAACTGGTTTGATGAAAACTCCGATCGGATACTTCATAAAGTATGGCTGGATCGTGCATTTTTAGAGCAACAGAAGCGAATTACAAATGCGTCAATAGAAGCGAACAATCAATGAAGTAGCAATGGTTTCAACAAGGTTATAATGGGACTATGTCTGTATCTGTTAAACTCTTATGAACCAAATTCTGACTTTAGAATTAAGTGAACAGGCGTTTGCTGCCATTCAGCTACAAGCGCAATCAATTGGGATCTCTCCAGAGCGACTGGCAGCAACCTTACTGGAGCGGCAGTTCACTCAAGCTTTCAAGTTACTTCTAGACGAAGCGGAGAGGAATGCAGCACGGGCAAGATTTGAGCGTCATTTTGGGACTTTAGAGTTAAATGATTCTGTGGGCGTAGATAACGAGAGTATTGATGCCGAGTTAGCCAAAGAATATGTTAGTACTCATGAAGAAGAATAATGCTCCTCGATACGTCTGGACTACTCTGTCTACACTTCTCAACTGAACCGCTTCATACACAAGCTTGTGCTGAGTATCAAAAAGCGACAGTTCGATTGACTCACAGCTACATTATTGCTGAATATGTAGCACTTGCTAATGCAAGACGATTTTCACGTTCTTCGGTTCTTAATTTTGTAGTTGATCTGTTGAGTAGCTCAGACATAGAGACTGTATGGGTCGATGAACCAATACATTGAGCAGCAGTTGAATTACTGGTTGTGCGACAAGATAAAACTTATTCGCTTTGCGATGTTGTCAGCTTCATTTTGATGCGTCAACGCGGAGTTGCTAAGGCATTAACGACTGATCGACATTTTGAACAGGAAGGGTTTGTGCGTTTATTGAAACAGCAAGCCAGCTAACAACCCCAATGCAGCGGACGGATGAAAGCGGCTGGTGCTAGTTCGAGGTTGCTTACAACTGCTGATTGGGAACGTTACATCTTGCGGCAATGCCAATTGCTCAAGATCGCTCATTCCAGTCTCTATTACCAAGCGAAAGACCCATCGGACGAGGAGTTGACCTTACTGCGGTTGATTGACCAGCAATATTTAGAAACCCCCGTTCTATGGCAGCCGCAAAATGACGGTGTTCCTTCGAGAGCAGGGCTACCGCATCAATCGCAAACGAACGCAGCTGAGGATGGGAAACATTTGAACCAGGAGGTAAAACAATGGTTTGATTTGTATAACCAGGAAAGATTTCATCAAGCATTGCGATACAAAACATCAAATCAGGTGTATTATCAAAATGACTGTATTGAGGACGCAAGTTAGCACGATACAATGAATGAAAGTAACCCAAAGTTTTAGAGCTTATCCTCGCTCCAGAGTTGTCTAATCGATTGGGTTCACCTCACTCCACTTCCTCAACCTCAAACTGAGGAAACAAGGTGTTGGAGCGATCGCCCTCACTCACCAACATCCAACCCCTCAACCTCTGACACAACCCGAAAACTCTTCGCTACCCACACCTCGAACTCAAGGCAGCTAACGTTCCCAATCACCCGCCGCAGATAATCTCGAACATTCACAGACAACCTCGCGGCGGTCGGGTGCATTGGGATTGTTATGCGGCGATCGCTTACCATAGAACTACTGATGGAGCTAGATTTAACTATTCTGATATGCAAATCATCATTGAAATTCCAGATGACCTTGCCCAACGCCTAGATGAGGCTGAAGGAGACCTCTCTCATCGGCTCTTAGAACTCATTGTTGTCGATGCTTACCGTTATGGAAAGATCAACACTGCCGAAGTAGGTCAGATCCTTCAGTTACCAACTCGTCTTGCAACTCATGCATTTTTGAAACGGATGGGTACTTATCTGAACTATGATGAAACTGAATTAGACCAAGATCTTCAGACTCTCAAGGAGTTCAGAGCGCAATGATCGTTGTCTCTGATACATCTCCAATTTGCTATCTGTTGCTCATTAACCGAATCGACATATTACAGGCTCTCTATGGAGTTATCGTTATTCCTAAAATTGTTGCAGATGAACTGGGAGCATCTGAGTCACCCCCTGTAGTAAAAAGCTGGATTGCTCAACCTCCTATTTGGCTTCAAATACAGCCTATTGAATTGCCTCAAAGAATTGAACTAGGAAAGCTTGATCCAGGTGAGCGAGATGCAATTTTACTTGCAGAACAACTGAAAGCCAATTTAGTGATCCTGGATGATAAGTCTGCAAGGCGAATTGCTGGAGAGCGTGGATTAAAGATCATTGGACTTCTAGGCATTGTGAAAGATGCTGCCAGATCTGGCTTGCTCGATTTAGAAATGACGTTTGAGCAGTTGCGAGATGTTGGTTTCTGGGTTTCGTCAAGTTTATTGAAACGTTTACTTATGGATGATTAACCTGATCTTCTGAATGCTTTGACATTGAACACCTTAGTGGTGCAGAAAAGGCATGAAAGGTTGATATATGGGGAATCTCAGTGTGAGACAGGGTGACAGAGAGTGTTATGCAGTAGTCACAATTTAGCTTCTACAAAGACTTGATAAGATCAGATGAATTTACCTCTAAAATATTGCTGATATACCTTTCTGGAAATTTGCAAAAAAACAGTTGTTCCAATCAGTGACAACAATAAGTAGATCAATGCATATTGAGAGATGTAAAAATACAAAATAAAAAACGGTACAACATCAGCAAGCAAAATAAGGAGTATGAGAATTGCCCTGAATGGCAAACGATAAATGGTGGCAAATCTTGCTTCTTCTTTCCCTAAGTTAAAATTAAAAATATCTGAGTCTGCTGATTCATTCAGTTCCTTCTTGATTTTTATTTCATAAGCCTGAAGATTATGAACACAATGTAATAGATAACCTGTCCTTGCCAAAATTAGGAATCCAATTATGTATATGACAATTCGTAGGCTTATGAAACCCATGAGCCAAACAAAGCCAGAATCAATCTTAAGATTTGTAGGAACAATCAAGTCAAAAATGGGTTTCAAAATAGGTATAACTACAGTGATTGCCCCAAATAGCTTGAAATCCTCAAAAATGCTTTTAACATATTCCTCAGTTTTATCATTGAGTCGTGCATATTCTTTATATAGATAATCTAGCTTTACATTAGACTCTAGAGCCATTTCAATCCACTGATGAGGTACTTACGATACTTTTTTCTGAAAGATGGACATCTTAACAGTATTGATTTCAATGTTCCACTGAAAAAGCTAGCTATTACCTCAACTCATCTCCTGCGTTCTCTCCCACCAAGGACTGAGTCGCATAACGGTGAAGTTGTGCGGCGGCAGACAAGCTTGAACTCCCACCGATAACCTTTGTTCCGTCCGCACCAACGCAGTGTTAGCTGGCTGGCAGGTACCCTATCATAGAGATTAGAGTAGAGAGTAGTCTTTGTTATAGAACCTTAATATGGACACCCTGATTCAAGAACTCGATAGCAAATTCCGTCAATGGCAGCCTGCAATTGTTGAACAGGTGCGGCAATGCCTTGTAGAGATTATTGAACTCGCAGATCAAGACGCTTTAGATATTCTTCGTTCCAGGGTGGTTGAGCAAGAAGTATTGGATTTGATTGATGAACCCGAAACCTGGTGAAGTATGGTTGGTTGATTTAGGGCTTGCCGCTAAAACCCGCCCTGTCGTAATTGTGTCTCGTTATGATCCAGATCCACCACGAGCTTTGGTTCTCTACATTCCTGTCACAACACAAAACCGAGGGAGTGAGTATGAAGTTGAATTGCCTAGATTACCGTTTCTACGTCAAGGCTCTGTTGCTAATGTGCAAGGCTTAAGCTCTGTTCCATCTGTAAGATTAGAGCGCAAACTTGGCGAACTTTCAGAGGAAACCATGCTCATGATCAAACAAGCCCTAATGTTCGCCTTGGATTTGGAAACTGTTGCACAGCAGGATAAAACTTCAAAGACAGACGACTAGAGTACCTTAGACGCAGTACTGACTAATAATCTTGCTGCATTGCCATAGCCACGAACCAAGCCAGCTAACAAGTAATTAGAGAGAACTATTCTATCTAACTTCCCTAATCCAGGATGTTAGACAGAATTTCGTCTGCCTATTTCCCTGTAGAAGAGGATTAGATAGATTTAATTCTGCCTAATTCCCCTATGCGGGGTGTTAGATAGAAAACTTCTGCCTAATTGCCCTCTACGGGGCATTAGATAGAAAATTTACTGTCAACATAGCCCGTCGCAGCAGTTAGGGCGAAAAGTTTCAGTAAATTTAATCTACTGGTTCATCTTTGGCTTATATAGCTGTAGCCATTTTTCTTAGGACGTTTTTGTGGGGGCGCGAAGCGCCCCCACAAAAACGTCCTTGTCCTAACCGCCGTGGCTACGGCTATATCAATACTCCGGACAGTTTTTTTGAACGCGACTACAAGGCTTTCAGAGCATACAGTTCAGGAATAGAGTTATTTTTTCAAAGTTAGCATTACCCCTGACTTTGAAAAAAAGAGCCAGCCTACGACTGGATAGGAGTTTAAGCCTCAAAATCTGCTCAAATTCTGTCCGGAGTATTGTAATCAGGAAAACGATATCCTGGGAGAAGGAATGGAGAATGCTGATGCATCACAGACAGGTCACTTATGCAGATTTATTTGGACCATAGCGCGACAACTCCCCCTCGGACAGAGGCGATCGCCCTCATGCAAGAAATCATGACTCACCAGTGGGGCAATCCTTCCAGTTTGCACCAATGGGGCGAACGGGCTGCGGTGGTGGTGGAACAGGCGCGGATGCAGGTGGCTGGTTTAATCAACGCCGATCCCGATGGGATTGTCTTTACCTCTGGCGGCACGGAGTCCAATAATCTGGCGATCGTAGGGGTGGCACGGCAATATGCTACTCCTCAACATCTGATTATTTCTGCTGTGGAGCATTCAGCCATTGCCGAGCCTGCCAAATTATTGGAGCAGTGGGGCTGGCAAGTCACTCGCCTGCCTGTGAATGCTCAGGGACGGATTAATCCCATTGATCTCTATGCTGCCTTGCAGCCCAATACGGTGCTGGTATCGGTGATTTATGGACAAAGCGAAGTCGGGACACTACAACCGATCGAAACGTTGGGTCATATTGTGCGTTCCCACGGTGCTTTATTTCACACCGATGCTGTCCAGGTTGCTGGACGGTTGCCAATTGATCTGCAAACTTTGCCAGTGGATTTGCTGTCTCTCTCCAGTCACAAGTTTTATGGCCCCCAGGGAGCAGGTGTGCTCTACGTCCGTCCGGGGGTACAACTAACTCCTTTACTAGCAGGTGGAGGACAGGAATTGAAGTTGCGATCGGGCACTCAGGCGGTGCCTGTGATTGCTGGGTTTGGACTGGCCGCAGAACTAGCAGCCAAAGAGATGGCTGAAGAAACGCCTCGATTGATCCATCTGCGCGATCGCCTGTTCGATCTACTGGCCGACGTACCTGGACTGACCCCAACGGGCGATCGCTTTCATCGCTTGCCCCATCACGTCAGCTTTTGTCTGCAACAGGCAGATGGTGAACGGCTGAGTGGCAAAACCTTGGTGCGGCAAATGAATCTGGCTGGGATCGCCATCAGTGCTGGATCAGCCTGCCACAGCGGTAAGCTCGTGCCCAGTCCGATTTTGCAGGCAATGGGATATAGCGATCGCCTCTCCAAAACCGAGATACGTTTGACTTTGGGACGGCAGACCACAGTAGAAGATATTGATTGGACAGCAATGGTGCTAAAGCAAGTCTTGCAGCGATTACAACCAGAGTTAACGCTGTCTACTCTTTGAGTTAAAGGATTTGTGGGGCGTGACGTGCTGCACAAATTCTGACCATCTTGTGTTTAGACGAAGTGCTTCAGTCTGACTCTGTAACAACTTGAATAAAGAAGAGCGGCTGTCCAGTGTTTTCAAGCAGGCCTGTACTGATTTCTTCGGGAGAATAGTCCTGTAACTGCACGAGTGGTCTGAGGGCAATCCAATCATTTTGCTGCAAGCGATAAAGGGCCTGGTCTAACTCGGCTCGTGATAATCGTGGCTCCAGTCTGCGGCGCAGTTGATAAATGGGGACTTCATTATGGGTGCCTAGTTCTCGATCGAGGTCCTGAATGATACTCAAAATCTCCTGATCAGCCAACTCGCCCCATGCTTTTGCAGGCAAGTCCATCACCTTCTCCTGCTTCTCCGCTGCTTCCGCTGCTTCCTGATCAAGAACTGCTTGATTCAGCGATCGCTGCAATCCAACCTGAGGCAAGGTTCGCCGTAAAAAATGCACATAGTTCTTGATTAAGTCTAAGGTCACAGTGTCACTACCACTGGGATAGCATTCATCCCGCAAAAACGCATATCCCTTTTCTGTTAGCCAAACTTCTTTAACACGCTCCTTCTCAATTTTGACTAACTCTTGAGCAGCCAGGTCTTGAATTACAGTTTGACGATCAACTGCACTCAATTTTTTCAGATCAGCAGGAGTCGCAGACTGGTGAGCACAAGCATACAGGACTAGGCGCTGTTGTTCAGAGATCTCGCATCGACTGGATCTTTTTCTAAGAGAGTCTGTCCAGCTACCGTAATTTGAAATTGAGTTACCTCACGACTGTAGTTGACAATCCCCTCTGCTGCCAAATTACTACAGATGCGATCGCATTCTGCCACTGTGGTTTTTTCAGTAGGCTTGAGTTGGGCGATCGAGCCGCGATACCCCTCTTGACCAAGGAGTTTCAGTAAAAATTTGAGTTGGGGGGTGTCCATAGCGCTTGATCTGCATCTGCTGATTTATCTAACTTAATCTAACGTGAGTTTCCAATGGAGTGTGGTGAGTGCAATGCAATCACCGCACTCCAAAAAATCAGCAATGCTAAAAAATCGATATCCATTAATTCAACGTGAGTTTGACGAGTGGTTTTTCGTTGGGGCAGGCTGCGCCTGCCCCAACGAAAAATCTTGTTTGAGGGGTGTGGCGCGTTGCGCCACACCCCTCAAACAAGATTAATTCATAGCTGAGACTCCAAATAGCCTAGATAAAAGGGTTAAGGGAGGTGTAATACCATTTTGGATTATAGATTTCCGATTTTGGATTGCAGAATGCTTGACCAGCTAACCGTTCTGGCAATTGAAATCATGCACATATCACCCAAAATGGTATAACAACTACACCTCCCTTAACCCACAAATTGCTTAGCTAAATCCGCGATCGCAGAGACACACGCATCATTGCGAAGACTGACTCGCATGATAGGCTTGACGCATAGCGAAATCGTCGGTGCCTGAAACAAATGAATCTGGGTCGGCAGAATCGAGGGTTACAGCGTCGTTGTTGGTGCTGGTGTGGTCACTAACATCATCGAGATGATTAGTATTGTCAATTTCACCTGAGTCAGATGAACTATCTGTTGTGCGAACTGCCCTTTGCTGTTCAAGCCTGTTGATTGTTGTTGATTTCGTTTCCTGAGACTGAAGTTCATCAGGGTTGGGCGTTTTGAATGGAGGATTAGCTTGGTTTTGAGCCATGATTTTACCGTTGAGTTAGAAGGATTTTGTTATCAGTACAGTAATGACTTGGAGCTAGAGGTTGCTCCAGGTATTTATTTATAGTATTCATGGTGAGTTCTGTTATGGCATCCATCCCAAGGTAAGAGGAACGTGAGTTCGATAATGCCGTTCGAGGTCTATAGCGTGTCGCGCCATAGACCTCAAACGGCGGCTTTTCGTTGAAACGGGTGCAGCCCGCTCCAACGAAAAGCCGCTCGTCGAACTCCTAAGAAAATTGCGTTTTCTTTCCTGCTTCCTGAGGAGGTGGGGTGTTGCACACCCCACCTCCTGATTGGAGACTCACGTAAGAGGATGCTTAAAGGCACTCTTGCGCGCAAATAAAATCCCCTATGCTATCACTTAACAGGAACGTGTTAAGATTGCGAACACCCTTAATAGTAAGGAGAAGGAGTGCGTGAACGATGTTATCAGATTCATTCTCAAGGTAATGCTCTTATCAGGAGCGATCGCAGTCGTCATTAAGCAAGTTGCGCCCAACTTAGACATTCCAGCAACCAAAACAACTGCTCTGATGGCAATTCTTCTGCCACCCCTAGTTGTAGCGATCGCCTTAGGATGGAAACGATTAAACCCCTAACTCCTCATCCCCTCCCCATCTCCTACTCCTCCACCCCTCGACTTCTACTTAGGCAATTTCTGGAAAAGAATCTCCCAGTTTTTTAGGAGGGTGGGCGGTTTCGCCGCCCACCCTCCTAAAAAACTGGGTATATCATTTCCTGGAGATCTACTTAAAGCACCTTCTCCAAAAACTCATTCGCTCTGGCACTCTTAGGAGAACTAAAGAATTCGGTGGGTGGTGCATCTTCAACGATATGACCACGATCGAGGAAGAGAATACGGTTAGCAACTTCGCGGGCAAATCCCATTTCATGGGTCACAATCGCCATCGTGATCCCAGTATTGGCCAGGTTTTTCATCACATCCAGCACCTCTTTCACCATTTCAGGGTCAAGTGCCGAGGTTGGCTCATCAAAGAGCATGATTTCTGGTTCCATCGCCAGAGCACGAGCGATCGCGACTCGTTGCTTTTGTCCACCAGACAGTCGAGACGGATAAACTTCTGCCTTCTCAGATAAACCAACCGCAGACAACAGATCCATCGCCTTCTGTTTAGCCAGATTAGGATTCACCTGTTTGATTTTGATAGGAGCGTAAGTCACGTTTTGCAACACTGTCATGTGAGGAAACAGATTGAAGTGTTGAAACACCATACCAATGTTTTGCCGCATGGCCATGACATCACAATCGGGTTGCGTGATATCAATATCGTTAATGTAAACTCGTCCACGAGTCGGCACCTCTAACAAGTTAAGACAACGCAAGAAGGTAGACTTGCCTGATCCAGATGGCCCAATCACAGCTACGACTTCACCTTTTTTGATTTCGGTGGAAATATCCTTCAAAACGTCTAGCTTGCCAAAGGATTTACATAAAAATTCGGTTCTAATCACTGAGACGCATTCTCCTTTCGAGCGATCGGGCAAAGAGGGTCAGACCCATAACCATGAGATAGAAAATCACAGCAACAAAGAGCAACGGTTCAAAGTAGATAAACTTTTCGGCTGCTACAATTTGAGCGCGACGCATCAAATCGGCGACTCCAATCGTAGAAACCAATGCGGAATCTTTGAGCAGGGCAATTCCTTCGTTCACCATTGCTGGCAGGATATTCTTAAAAGCTTGAGGCAGAATAATATCACTCATCATGGGGCGATATGGTACGCCTAAAGACATAGCTGCTTCTCGTTGTCCGCGATCGACCGCCATGATACCCGCCCGAATCGTTTCTGAGATGTAGGCGGCTGAGTTAAGTGAAAAGGTAATAACACCAGCTTGAAGAGGAGGAATGTCGTACCCCGTCAACTGTGAAGTGGCAAAATAAACCAGAGCCAACATCAAGATGAGCGGTGTGCCCCTAAAAACAGAGGTGTAGGCATCGGCTAGCCATCTTAACGGCTTGATGTTGGAAATTTTAATGAGTGCTAAGATTGTGCCCCATATCAACCCAAAAAAGGCAGAAAGCAGAACAAAGGTCAGCGTCATCCATAGACCTTGCATGATATACGGGATGGAAGGCAAGATTCTGCCAAAGTTTAGATTAAAACCAGTGTTTTGGGTTGCGGTTGCCAAAGCCGCCGTTGCCCACGATGGCACAAGAACCCAATAGTCAGCCAAACTCAGATACATCACCATCCACCCCAACAAAGTACGCTCATTCTAGCGAAAGGTACACCGCTTTCGATTCTGAGTTTACAGGAGACGCTTGGGGAAAATGACATTTTTGTTACGAAATCTTGCCTGCAAACCCCCAGGTGACACTAGTAGTCTGTCAAGGGACTTTTGACGGGTTGCAACCCGTCAAAAGTCCCTTAAATTCAAATTTTTATTTGACGGGGAACCCGTCAAATAAAAGTTGACAGACCACTAGGCATGAAAACGCGAGTAACGGGAGCGAGAGCAATACCAGTTATGGTGGCGTAGACAGAATGTTTAACTTAATTCTAAGGCGCTAGCATCTCAACAACTACTGAGACAAGGGCCTAAGCCCCTTGTCCGGTAAGCCCCTTGTCCCAGATTATTTCTCAGCTTTGGGCTTGAGGGTTGTGGTAACGTGTAACTCCTTCAGTTGTTTAGGATCAACTTCTGAGGGTGCATTAGTGAGCAGACAGCGAGCTTGCTGGGTTTTGGGGAAGGCGATCGCGTCTCGAATTGATTCTTCCCCGGCTAGCAGCATGGCTAAACGATCCAGCCCATAGGCAATCCCACCGTGGGGTGGGGTGCCATATTCAAAGGCTTCTAGCAAAAAGCCGAATTTGTTTTGGGCTTCTTCATCGGAGAGTCCGATCGCCGAGAATACCTGAGCTTGCAAGTCCGGTTGATAAATACGCAGACTACCACCGCCGACCTCAAAGCCGTTAAATACCAAATCGTAAGCTTGAGCACGAGCCGTTTTCAGATCGTGAGCATCCTCAGGATGGGGAGCGGTAAAGGGATGGTGCAACGCCTCTAAACGATTTTCGTCGGCGTTCCATTCAAACATAGGAAAATCCACCACCCAGAGCAAATTAATTTTTTGGGGATCGATCAAATTGAGTTCGCGGGCCACAACTTGCCGCAGGCGATCGAGAGTTTTGTTGACCATCGCCGTTTCGCCAGCACCGAATAACAACAGGTGTCCCGGTTGCGCCTGACAGCGGTTGAGGATTTCCTGCTTTTGCTCATCGGTCAGGTTATCTTTGATAGCACCGATCGTATCAATTTCGCCATCCTCCCGGACGCGAATGTAGGCTAATCCCTTAGCTCCAGCATCGCTGGCTTCTTTGAACAGATCGCCACCCGGTTTAATGCGGACGTTGGAGATGGCAGCATTGCCTTCAGGAATCGGCAGAATTTTGACAATCCCACCGCTGGCCACTGCTCCAGAAAATACCTTAAAGCCAGACTCCTTGACCACATCAGAGACATCGACTAGCTCTAAACCATAGCGAGTATCCGGTTTATCGCAGCCATAGCGATCCATCGCTGCGGCAAAGGTGAGCCAGGGAAAGGGGCGGGGTAACTCTATGCCCTTGACGGTTTTGAAGATGTAGCAGACTAACTGTTCGTTGAGTTGTAGGATCTCCTCCTGGGTCATGAAGCTCATCTCCATGTCCAGTTGGGTGAATTCGGGTTGGCGATCGGCTCTCAAGTCTTCATCCCGGAAACAACGGGCGATTTGGTAATAGCGATCGAACCCTGACACCATCAACAGTTGCTTAAATAGCTGAGGGGACTGGGGCAATGCAAAAAACTCTCCCGGATTGACCCGACTGGGAACCAGATAATCCCGTGCTCCCTCTGGAGTAGAGCGAGTGAGAACGGGTGTTTCAATTTCCAAAAAGCCGCAGTCGTCTTCCAAAAACCGCCGAATCGATTTAACAATTTGGTGACGCAGTTGCAAATTACGGCTCATGCGCTCTCGGCGCAAGTCTAGATAGCGGTACTTCAAGCGCAGATCTTCTCGAACTGATTCGGTTTCGGTGGAAGACACCTGAAACGGGAGTTGTTTGCGGACCGCATTCAATAATTCAATCTGCTCGGCATAAACTTCAATCTCCCCCGTGGGCAGTCGCGGGTTCAGGGATTCCAGTGGACGCTGGGTAACTCGACCCGTAATCTTGACCACGTACTCATTCCGTAGATCGCCTGCTGCTTCGTAGGAGTCAGGAGTTCGTTCGGGATCGCTGACGATTTGGGAAAGCCCAGAGCGATCGCGCAAATCTAGAAAAATCACTCCGCCGTGATCCCGCCGCCGATCTACCCAACCACATAGAGTTACCGTCTTGCCAATGTGCTCCGGTCGCAGTTCACCGCAGTAATGAGTCCGCATAGGAATGAGTTTAGAAGGAATGTGCCCAAGGAAAACCCCTCCATTATCCTCGACTGGTACAATTCCAACAACCCTTCTTCACGGTCTGCTCGCTTATGCAACTACCCAATTTGCTTAACCAACCCACCCTCATGCAAACCTACCAGTGGATTACTGATCCGGTTGGCTTTATGGAAAGCTCGGCTCAAACCTATCCTGATCTGTTCTCAGCCCAACTGATTGGATTTGAACACGGAGCCGTTTTTGTGCAGCATCCTCAAGCTTTGCAAACCATCGTCATGAACGAGCGTCGCTTGTTTCCAGCATTGGGCAAAGAAAACCGCATTGTTGAACCGATGGTCGGCAGTCAATCCATTATTATGTTGGATGGCGATCGCCACAAGCGCCAACGGCAACTGATGCTGCCGCCATTTCACGGAGAACGGCTCAAGGCCTATGGTCAACTGATTATTCAATTGGCTCAAGCTGCCTTTGCCAGGGTGCCTTGGAACCAGCCCTTCACCGCCCGTCGGGTCACACAGGAGATTTCTTTGGAAGTGATTCTGCAATCTGTGTTTGGCTTGCAGTCAGGAGAACGCTATCAGCAATTGAAACGATTACTGACCAGTGTTTCCAATCAGTTTGAGTCACCCTGGAAAGCAAGTGCTCTGTTTCTCCCAGTGTTACAGCAAGATTGGGGGAAATGGAGTCTCTGGGGTCAGTTTTTGCAACAGCGATCGCAAATCGACCAATTGCTGTATACCGAAATTGCAGAACGACGGGCCCACCCCGATCCCGAGCGGATTGACATCCTGTCGTTGCTGATTGCTGCGCGTGATGAAGATGGCAATCCCATGACGGATCAAGAACTGCGCGACGAACTGATGACCCTGTTGTTAGCTGGCAATGAAACAACAGCGACAGCGATCGCCTGGTCCTTGTATTGGGTGCATGCGCTGCCAGAGGTACAAGCACGAGTGCTTCAGGAATTGCGTGAATTAGAGAATGCTGACCCGATCGCCAAAACCCGATTGCCTTATCTGACAGCAGTTTGTCAGGAAACCCTGCGAATTTACCCAGTCGGCATGTTAATGTTTCCTCGCATCGTTCAGGAAGCGACCGAACTCTTGGGATATCCATTAGAACCGGATACTGTGCTCATGGGGTGTATTTATTTGCTGCATCAGCGGCCTGATCTGTATCCTGAACCCAAACAATTTAAGCCAGAACGGTTTTTAGAACGGCAATTTTCGCCTTATGAATACATGCCGTTTGGCGGTGGGGTACGGCGTTGCATTGGCGAAGCTTTAGCGATGATGGAACTGAAACTCGTCGTGGCGGAAATTCTTTCTACCTATGAGATGGCATTAGCTGATTCCCGTCCTGAAACACCACGACGGCGCGGTATTACCTTGGGACAAAGCAGAGGAGTGCGGCTGAAAATTGTCGGACAGCGGCAACAAGCGACCCCACCTGTGCCAGACGTAGCGATTGCTTGAGGGCTATAATCATCAATGTGGCTATTTCAACACTCTTCTCTCAGCACCCCGATCGCCATTAGTTTAGGCGCGATCGGTGGCGCACTCAGCCACTATTTAACCGTTCCCGGAGTGAGAAAGCCCCGGATATTTTGGATTACAGGCAGAGATGCCAATCCATGCTGCACCAGTTCTGGAAACTGAGACAGACTCATAAAAATTGCATCAGCAACATTATACTCTGGCGCATTGCCATAATTTAAGGTGAGGTGCTCTAAAACTTCCAGGGCATAATCTGGAAATTGCAAAACATCGGCGATGCAAGCTAATTTGAGTAAGTGTGCAGGAGTTTGAGCACGACTAAGAGCCATATCCTGACGCAGCAAATCATAAAAATAATAGGCATCTCCCCAGAGAATTTGTCCCGGATGCAACGGCGATTGAATGGGCGATCGCGATCGCACCCGACGCGCCAGTTTCAAATCAAATAACGTAAATCCCCGCTGTCTCAAATAGGTATCCACATCGGCAAAGAGGGGTTGATGACAATACAATGGTGACGGCTCTACCTCGATTTGAATGGCCCAAACAGCATGGTCTAACAACGCAGCACTGCCTTCCAAAACCTGTAAATCTGCCCCTTGCACATCGATCTGCAAAAAGTCAACTTCTGTTAACCCTTCCGCTTGACAGAATAAATCCAGTGTTGTGGTTTCTAAATCGATCGTAAAATCCAGTTCCATTAGTTCCAATAAGCCATCAAACCGCTGCAAGAATAATTCGTTCGGCGGGTAAAGAGAACTACACATAGGGTGACGGGTTACATATAACCGCTGCTCTCCTGCTGCTTGGCTCAGTGCCAGAGGGATATGGCGCTCTTTCCAGGTAATCTGCCGTGATTGCAAGTTTTGATTAGCCACTTCACAGGCATCGGCATCGGCATCAAATCCGTAAATCCTCAACTGAGGTGCAAAAATATCCCAACCCTGACTCCCATAATCATCGCGATCGCCCAATTTACGGGAACCTACAACGCAGACTGTCATGTGCATTGTGTCGAGGTGTCCATTTTGTTTCAGCGCTGGCAGAAAAGTTGACATACTCTTTCAGAACAGTGGATATAGCCATTCTATCTGTAGCGTGAACAGGCAAGGGGCTTAAGCCCCTTGTTCTCAGCAATTCTCATTTTGGAACAGATGTTTGGTTTTTCGCCCCCGTTGGGGGCGAAAAACCAAACATCTGCTGGGGTTTCAGGTCGCCGACGGCGACCTGAAACCCTGGCAATTTTTCATAATGAGAATTGCTGCCTTGTTCTACCGGATTGTCTTTTCACAAGAATTGAGGATTGCTATGGACTCGGCAGTTGTTGTTGCATCATGCCGCGCTGCGACTGCGCTCAACACCCTGTTAATTGTGGGTTGAGCGCAGCAGAGCCGCCAAACTCCCTTGACAGAACAGACAGCAGAGAATGAACGTTAGTTCAGTTCTTTGACGGCTGATACCAGATGGGCGACTACATCTTTGGCACCACCAAATAACATCATGGTTTTCTCTTTGTAGAACAGTTCGTTTTCTACGCCAGAGAAGCCTGCATTCATGCCGCGCTTAATCACAATCGTGTGTTGGGCGCGATCGACCTCCAAAATTGGCATACCATAGATGGGACTGCTTTCATTATGACGGGCAGCCGGATTGACGACATCGTTGGCACCAATGACGAGAGCCACATCAGTGCGATCGAACTCTGGATTGATGTCCTCCATGTCGTACAGTTGGGGGTAGGGAACATTGGCCTCAGCTAACAACACGTTCATGTGTCCAGGCATCCGTCCAGCTACGGGATGAATGGCATATTTGACATCGACTCCCAACCGCTCCAATTGGTCCGCCAATTCCCGAACTGCATGTTGCGCCTGAGCGACGGCCATGCCATAACCGGGCACGATGACGACCGAGCGGGCATAACCCAACATCATCGCTCCTTCTTCGGTATCAATCGAGCGGACGGTCTTATCCTGCACGCTATCACCTACTGCATCGCTAGCAGTTTTGCCAGAGCCAAAAGCACTAAACAACACGTTGGCTAAAGAGCGATTCATGGCCTTACACATGATTTCGGTCAGGATGATACCCGAAGAACCAACCAATGCGCCCGCAATAATTAGCATATTGTTGGATAACACGAAACCAGCAGCACTGGCGGCCAACCCAGAAAAGGAGTTGAGCAGCGAAATGACAACAGGTGTATCCGCTCCTCCGATGGGTAGAACGAACAGGACTCCTAACACCAGAGAAATAATTGTCAGTCCGAGAAAAATACCTGTGTCGTGAGGATTGGCAATTAACAAACCGCTCCCTACTAAAAATGTGACCAATAACGACAGATTGAGCGGTTGCTGAAGAGCGTAGGTGATGGGTTTTCCTGTAATCAAGCCCTCTAGCTTGACGTATGCCAGTAAACTCCCCGTAAAGGTGATACCACCAATTAAAACACTGACAATAATGGTAAAGGTTTCACTCAAGGGGATGTCGCCTGCTTGATGCAGATAACGCCAAAATTCACCGATCGCCACCAATGCTGAAGCTGCTCCTCCAAAGCCGTTGAGCAGACCCACCATCTGGGGCATGGCGGTCATTTCTACCCGATAGGCCATGATGGCTCCAATCACCGAACCAACGGACATGCCAATCAAAATCATGCCGTAGTTGAGCACGCCTTGATGCAGCAGTGTGGAGACGATCGCAATCAACATGCCAATCGAGGCTATCAGGTTGCCTTGACGAGCAGTGGCTGGAGAGCCGAGTTTCTTCAAGCCCACAATAAACAACCCGGCAGCAATCAGATAACTCAGTTCAATAGCAGAGGGTAAAAACTCATTAATATTCATGCTTTCACATCCTTTTTCTTAAACATCTGCAACATGCGATCGGTGACGAGAAATCCACCCACAACGTTAATCATGGCCAGAACAACAGCAATCAATCCTAAAATCATGCTGAGATTAACGTTATCTCCGCCTGCAACCAGCAACGCTCCGACAATCGCAATCCCTGAAATCGCGTTGGAACCAGACATCAACGGCGTGTGCAGAGTCGGTGGAATTTTATTAATCACCTCAAAGCCAATAAAAGTAGCTAGGACAAAAACTACCAAACCAAAAATCAATGGATCGGTCATGATCAATGACTCCAATTTATCAAAATGAGTTTGTTACCTAAACACCAACCGTTGCTGCTTGCAACAGAGTTCGCACGCGCTCATTCCGCACTTCACCTGCATGAGTGAGACAAGCACTGTTAGTAATTTCATCCTCAAAGTTCAGCGTGAGATTGCCCTCCTTCACCAGATATTGCACCAGGGTTAACAGGTTTTTGGAGTACATCTGGCTGGCGTGAATCGGCATAGACGAGGGTAAGTTAACTGGACCTAGTAACTTGACTCCGTTCAGCACAACATCTCGACCCGGTTGAGAACCTGCAACATTGCCCCCCTGTTCACTGGCCAAATCCACCACCACAGCACCAGGTTTCATTTGTGCAACCATCTCCTCCGTCACCAGACGCGGCGCTTGCTTCCCAGGTACTTGTGCCGTGGTGATTACCACATCCGCCAATCGCACGTGTTCTGCGATCGCCGCCTGCGTTTTCTGCTTCGCCACCTCAGAAACTTCCTTGGCATACCCGCCTGCGGCGACTGTCTCCTCTTCCAACTTCACCTCCACGAACTTGGCTCCCAAGCTCTGCACTTCTTCTTTGACTGCTGGCCGAATGTCGAAAGCTTCCACCACCGCTCCCAACCGTCGGGCAGTGGCGATCGCTTGTAGACCTGCCACACCCGCACCGATGATGAACACTTTAGCAGGGGGAATCGTACCCGCTGCGGTGGTCAACATGGGAAAAAACCTGGGAGAAGCATGGGCTGCAATCAGGGCTGCCTTATAGCCTGCCACTGCTGCCTGGGAAGAAAGGGCATCCATGCTTTGAGCACGGCTAATCCGGGGGATCAATTCCATGCTGAACGCTGTTACACCCCGCTCTGCCAATCGACCCGCCACAATGGGACTGCCCAACGGATCAAGGAAGCTGATTAAAGCGGCTCCTGATCTGAACAGATCGGCCTCGTGCTGACCATCTTCACGCTGGCGAGGCGGTTTGACCTTCAATAAAAGATCAGCTTGCTGCCATAGATGGTTGGTATCCGAGATAACAGATGCCCCTGCTGCGGTATAATCTGCATCAGCAAAGCAGGCATTCTCTCCAGCACCGGACTCAATCCAGACCTCGAAACCTTGCTTAATCAGCTTACTCACTGTATCCGGAATGAGGGCAACTCGATGCTCCCCCATTTCAGTTTCTTTCGCGATCGCAATTCTCATGAACTCTCCTGTTGAGTAAGATGATTCTGGTTGGGTTCAAAACCTTAAGCTTGATTGTGGCAATTTCACGCAAAAGAAGCACCGATTACAATGCCCTTCTGACAATGGCACATAAATATTCAAATGCCGTTACGAAATTTCATGAACAATCTTTGATTAAGGATTTGTTACGTATCAGTCCTGTTTAGGACTCCATAAAGAGTAGCGCCCTCTGGACACATCCGGGCATTTCTTCAGATTTCGATCACATCTTCTGGATCGAGTGAATCTGCTTCAACGCGGCTTTGATGAACGGGCTTTTGAGGATTTTTCGCGGCACGAAAGATCCTCAAAAGCCCAATTTTGCGTGCGCGTCGCGCACGCAAAATTGGGCTATCAAACTCACGTTACGTAAATTTTACATAAGCCGCTGATGCAGGGGTGATGACATTCGCGATCGCCTTAACTAATTTGCACTTACCTCTGAAACGACTGGCTTATGGAATGAAACATCTCTTTGAAATGTGAGCCTCCTCGCTGACATCGTGAATGAGACGCTGGCAATATGCTCTCTTAAGCAACAATCTTCTAAGCCACTTGGCTCTATTTAAATTGAAAACAAGGGGCTTAAGCCCCTTGTTCCGGCAGCATCGGTTCTCTAATAAATCAGTTCCCAGCTAATTGGGATAAGCTAGACAATCTGCTTAGCGGCTAAAAGCATCTTTGATGTTCTCAACCGCACCTTGAACTGCGTTCATGGAATCATCTACGGCTTTTTCTGTCCGAGCAGCATCTTCTTCGGCACGCTTTTGAATACGTGCTTGATCGCGTCTAGCTTTATTTTCAAGGTAGGTGCCTTCGTCATCTACTCGATCGACTTTTGCAGCATTCCTATCAGCAGTTCTTTCAACGTTGCGCTTTGTGTCTCGAATCAAGTCCTTAGAGCGATCGCGGACTTCCTCAGCAGCACCCTGAATCTGGTCAGCCGGATTCGCTGTGATTAAGGTTGTCGGTAAGGCCATCGCTGGAGAGTTTAGGCAGAAAATCTGTCCCATGAAGGCGATCGCCACCAGGCAAAGGCAGATGTTGGTCAAACGCTGTCCTAAAGTTGAAAATGGTTTCACAGAAAAATTCAGTTTCATAGAATACATCTCTGTAACATTCAATACTGTTTTTACAACATCCTGCTCATAGGCTGAATCACACCTCAGACAGAGGTTCTGCTGCCTTTAGGAAGAACAACGCAAGAGTTATGCCTGGGCTGGCATAGACGGAACTGGTTAACGAGAAAAAGCACTGCTCTGCCTTCTGCAAGCTTCTACCTTGTTCACAATTTTTGCTGGGGAGTGTTGAGGGCAGTGAGCATGGCCTGATAGATGTGGGTTTGATCAATTAAGCCCAGAAGACCTGGCACTTCATAGCCGTAGGCAGTGTAGCCTTGGCCAATGAAGGAGGATAAGTTAAGGGCATCTCCCTGGAAGTAAACCGGCACGGGACGATTGGAATGGCTCGTCCAGCCATATTTAACAGTGGGATCTGAACCCCAGAAGTGCCCCGCTTGTATGGGTTGATGTTCAGTAAAAGTTAACGCAGTTGCACCTCGTTGGGCTAAGAGGGTGGGAAAGTTGCCGTTGAGTGTCAGGTAATGGTCATGGTCAGCGGTGACAATTAACACGTTCTTACGCCAACCACCATGCGTGCTGATCCAGCTCAATACAGTCTGAACTGCGTCATCAAATGACAGCATCGTGCCAATCAAGTTATCCAGGTTATTATCGTGGGCAGCCCAATCAATATCCCCACCCTCTACCATCAGCCAGAAGCCATCGGGATCTCGGCCCAACACCTCTAAAGCCGCTTGGGTTAGATCGGCTAAAGTCGGATTTTCATCGCGCTCTTTAGCAATAAACTGCTCTACGGTTTCCCCTTGTGCTAAAGGACGAACGGTATCGTTTTGGGGAACTTGATTATTGGGGATGGCTGTGAGCGAGAGGGAATAGTTATCCAATCCGGTCAGGCGATAGGCTCCGTCAGCCCCCCGAGTCGGCAGATTGCCATTTTGTCCCCGTGCTCCATACAGTCCAAGCAGGCGATCGCCCCGGTTTGGATCAATTTGCTGAGACACTTCCGCCAGTGTTTGGGTGGCATTTGGGCCGCGTTCCAGGAACCGATAGCCGTAACGATTGTTAGTAGGATTGCGATTGAGTTCGGTGTAGGTCGATTCTCG
>Ga0224722_1000289_pt1 | contig 29475 bp, 38 predicted proteins | sample Balambano_FR1_Me_FD_161646 | JGI IMG/M metagenome (GOLD analysis project Ga0224722, IMG submission 161646) | Freshwater sediment microbial communities from Lake Towuti, South Sulawesi, Indonesia - Balambano_FR1_MetaG | ecosystem: Environmental > Aquatic > Freshwater > Lake > Sediment | place... | reverse complement strand
ACCCTGATCCGGATACGGCGTGGGTCGTAAAGAAAATGTTTGAAATGATGAAGAACGGCCATGGCAGAAACGCAATTGCCGATGAACTGGACAAGCTTGGCATCAAACCATCTTTTAAGGATACCTGGTCCCCTTCTACCATAACCGCCATCATCAAAAATGAAGTGTACCTTGGGCATATGATATGGGGAAAAATGAAGCATACCAAAAAACATGGCAAGTACATCCGGACGAAAATGCCAAAAGAATCATGGATTATTAAAGAAAATGCACATGAAGCAATTGTCTCTCAGGAATTATGGGATGCTGCTAACCGTGCTCACTCTGGACGATTCCGCCCATCAACAATTGAAACAAAAAAACTCTCCAATCCCCTTGCAGGAATTTTGAAGTGCGAGGTGTGCGGATACACCATGTTATTTCAGCCTCGAAAAGACAGACCCAACCCAGTTATTAGATGTACACAATCCAGTTGTAAAGGAATTCAGAAAGGATCCCTCCTACCATTAGTGGAAGAAAGGATTCTTGAAAGTTTAAAAAGGTATATCGAGGATTTCTTTATAGAGGGAGATGGACCTGAAAAGTCAGATGCTAAGTCGGTTATTCCTTTAAAGGAAAAAGCGATAGAAAAGATGCAAAAAGAACTTGATGAATTGTCCGCGCAGAAAAATAACATGCATGACCTACTTGAAAGAGGAGTCTATAGCATTGATACTTTCATGGCCAGACAGCAGAATGTTACCGAAAGGATGAATGTGCTGCAAGATAATATTCAGGATCTTCAAAGAGATATCTCCAGAGAGCGAATGCAGGAGAAAAACATTCATGAATTTATTCCCAAACTAAAAAGTGTGTTGGAGGCATATCGCCAGACAGACGATATTGAAAAGAAAAATCAATTACTAAAATCAATCTTAGAAAAAGTAACCTATCTAAGAAAACAGGATTGGAAACAGAAAGACCAATTTAAAATTCAACTCTTTCCAAAAATATAGAAGGCAGCGGATCAGCAGCCTTCTAATTTGATTTTGCTGGTTCCTTATTCGTAAAGAACGTAGTAAGTGCCCTAAATATCTCTGTTTTTTTTGTGATAATATCATATCTGAAGCGTTCATCCTTGATTTGAGAATACACACTCATTAGTGTAGATGGTCTACGGTTATACTGATTGAACTGTTTACCATATACACATTATAGGGCGTTCTGTAACTCGTGCCAGCTGCGCCCAAACATTCTCGCATGCCTTAAGGTTAAGAATGAATTATCATACTTCTGCTTAGCCGGCGCCTTCATGTGGCAGACAAAAGCATTCTGAATAGATCCGCCGGCTCTTACAGAAACTATTGCGTGATGAGCTGGTAAGAGTGTAGCATCCTCCACAGTTAAAGTCGGTTTAAGCCTATGCTCTGACAGCTCAAATGTTTTTTTATGGTCATTCATAAATAGGAACTGCTGCACGCCGCCCCCCTGCAAATTGTCCTGAAGACTTTGCGGCAGCTTATTCCAATGGTGGAATGCATAGAGTGATCCAAAGCGTTCTTTCCTTCCTTCTGTTCCTATCCGCCCCATGAGACTTGTTAGCCCCTCAGTGGCATATTGTTCGGGTTCATTGAACACCATAAAGCATCCGTTCTTCTGCTGCTCTTTTGTCATCAGGAGTCTTGTCATGAATGTCTTGAGTGTAATCCAGTGCACCAGCGTCTTTGTGGCCAGTGCTCCAAGCTTCCGGTTCGGTATGCGGATGATAATGACTTTCCCCTCACTCATCCACTTAGCAAAATCCACCTCTTTAAGCGGTCCCTGAGCAAAGATGTCATGGAGCGTATCATTTCCGAAAAATTCATCTAATCGGTTAAGAACGGCATCCACTTTACTACCCAGATCTTCATTGCTTCCCCATGAAATAAGATCTCCAGCAAGCCTGATGTTTCCTTCTGCCTGCAGCTGCTTAATTGTACTCAATCGGAATGTCTCGTCTTCAATAATCCTCTTGATGTTATAAAGCGAACCACCACTTGCCTTTGCCGCGGTGCGTAAATACTTCTTTGACCTTGCCATACTCTGCATATCCCCGAAGAAATCAATCACCTCATCCGCAAAGCGCGAAGCACCTTTTCTCCCTAGCTGGCTAATAACTTCTGTCAGATCCATCGGCACAATGAAATCTTCGTTAGACAAATCAATATCAATTATCTTTTCCGGAGGCAATGCATCACGTATACCGTCAGCCATGCCGCGCTCCCCTTCTTCCACAATGGCTTCTGGAATGACAGCGGATATTCCGTGCTGCAAGCAGGCATCTACAACCCAGTTCTTGATTGCCGTATCTTTTCCGGCGCCTTGGCCACCGATGAACACATACCCTCTGTAAAGCTCATCCGGATTACTCACAGGAAAATATACCGGTATGCTGCTGTCTTTTATTTCTGCATTGCCAAGGTACAGACCGTTTGGTTTCTGGAGAGCTGCCGGCACTTCCACTTCAATTCGTTTCTTTGTTTTTAGCACGTCATCATATCTTCTCTGAAGTTCTGCATTCGGCATTTGTAAGGCGAGCTTATTCATTTCTTCCGTTGAGATCAGATTGACGTTTGCATCTAGTTTGGTCTTCTTGGAAAGCTGCAGTGTGTTCAGCTCATTGATGATATTTATTCGCTTACCATTTATTTTTACCTTGATTCCGTGCAGTTCATTGTTTTCTGCAATTTCTCCGAATGAGGTGCTGAGAGTTTCTGCTATGGTCTCCCGAGTCAGCCGGTCTTGGGAATGGGCAACTACACGAATGCGTGATTTAAACACAGGCTGATTAATCTTATCGCGGCTTGCTCCAGTCAGATTGTGGGCTTTGATTTCATCCTCAAGACTGAACGACTTTTCAATCACTTTATTCTTATCGAATTTCTTTTCTGACTTAAACATTACATTGGAAAACGCTTGGAACGTATCAGTAAGTAAATCATTTACCTCATTTACAATTCCGCCGATCAATGTTTTAGATGCAGCTGAAATCTTCTTTCCACTCACAGCAGCTCTTTGTGGAGTCCTGCCATTTTTCATCTTTTCAAATGCCCACTGGCCATTTTTGACCCACTTCTGTCTGCCCTCTACCTCATTGCAGATACTGAGTCTTGCCATATCCCCGTCATAGACCAGTTCATCCACAGTGTTCATGATGCTGCCTATAGGAGTTTTCACATCATTTGAAGCTGTGTTTAAAGAAAAGATGTCATGGTTTAAATACTTCATTTCTTGGACAATCGTATTGTCCTGCGGCACCTGCAGCTCGTCAATAGAGCTCTCTTCAAAGGTGGCACTCAACTTGTTCTCAAGCTTCCGCTTAAGTTTGAGCGCTTGGTACTCAGAAGTCGAAACAAAAAACTCGATCTTTTTCTGGCCATCCTCCTGTTTGAAAATGACATCAAACCAGAAATAATCTTTCTCCCTAAAATGAAATTTGAATCCTTCCCTTTCAAGCCGGGATCCTGCCCCTTCATACATCTCATACATTTTGTGGATGGCTTTCCACAGGCGTTTATTGTTATTAGAAATATTGGCATGAGGTGTGATTTTATATACAACCATTTTGTTCTTTTCGACTTCAAAAAAGTCACTCCATTTGTACGTATGGATTTTCTTATTTATCCACGGGATCTGTATTTTCGCTTTTTTCTTTTTCCCTTGTGATTCAATTTCAGCCGGCAGTCCGCCATTGTATAGAACAGGGTACTGCGGCTGGTAAACGGCCGGCAATGTTGAATCAATCCTTTTAAGCTCCACCTAAACCCCTCCCAAGATGCATATCGCCAAGATCATGGCAGCGAAGTACCATCCAAGTGTTTTCATCATGTCAGACTTTCCGACCATTGATGACAGTATTATGAATACGCCGGCACCGACTGTCGTATACCCCATAATGTCAGGCAAATTCAAGACGAACCAATCTCCAAGATGAATAAAGGCTTTTCCGAATCCATTTACTATCGGCTTAAAAAGCCATTCTAATTCCTTATTAACGGTCCAATCAGCAAAACTGTTGTATTTATCCGCCAAGCTTCTAAAGAATCCTACCTGAGTGCCGCTCAATGCGCTGATATCTGTTGCCAAAGGCGTTGGGTTAACAAAGGACCCATCTGCTTGCTGGACAGCAAAATGAAGGTGTGGAGCTGTTGAGTGTCCTGTATTTCCACTTTCTCCAATAACCTGCCCAGCTTGTAGCAGCTGCCCCTTTTTAACCGTTACTTCGTCCATATGCCCGAATATGTGGAAGGTCCCATCATCTAAGCGGATTTTGACCCCTTCACCAATCTTTCCTGAGCCATCATACACCTTCTCAACAACACCATTAGTCAGGCTTCTCAGCGTAGTCCCTTCAGTCATAGCAAGGTCAATGCCGGTGTGCGGCTTCCCATCCCTCACAAGTGACAATTCACCATATTCACTGCTTAATCTGAACTTCATGGCTTATATCCCCTTTAGGAAGTTTCGGATGTCTACAGCATGACGGGCAAGGATATAGCCGCAGCATACGCCAATTAAAATCTCAATGGCTTTCCCTCTGTGGCCAAGACCCCAAGCAGCCCCGGCAAAAATGATGACCAGCACCACTCCTGCATCAAATATGTTCATAATGGATCCGTGAATGTTCCCAAACGTTGAGTCCACAGATGCTGCAAATGCCGCTTTTGGCACAACAAGCATGAAAAGTCCTGCGGATCCTGCAGCTATTTTTTTCAAATTCTTTTTCTTCAGGTTGTGGGTGCCGGCCATAAAATCATTGAATTTAATCGTTTCTGTCTTTGCCATGGTGTTTCCCCTCTCGTCGTATAATTTCTCAGGTGCAGGAGATACTACTAAAAAGTAATCTAAGGAGGTTACATTTATGCATGCGATCATTGCTGTTATCGTAGGTTATATAATCGGACTTATTGCTTCTTAATGAATACATTTGGCGCGGGCGGCGCTTGCTGCTCTCGCTTCTGCTGTTTCATCCGCTGCAGTTCCTCTGAGGCTGATGCTGCTTTCTTTTCATTTGCCGGGTCTGGCTTATTCCCAACAGCCGGTTCTTTGGTTTTCTTTTCCGCTTCTTTTCGTTTCATGTCTTCCATAATCAACTTCTTTACATACCCGCTAAAATTACGCCTGCCAAAGTACTTGAGCATTTTTTTGTCATCCTCGTTCTGCTTGTTAAATGAAACCGACTTGATCACTTTGTTTTCACTCAATTTCTATCCTCCCCTCTGGGCTTTAATTAATGGTATGAACGGTATGACTAAATGATGTCTGTACACCGGTAATATCGGTCATAAAAAATAACCGCCCTTTGGCGGTCATACTTTTCGGATTTCGTTAATAACGCGTTTACGTTACTAACGATATGCGGCATACTTTCAATTGATGCATGGTCAATGGAACTTTTTAAAATGTTTACTTCTATGCCATTTTCTTTGGTAATATTTATGTAAATAATGTTTTCTAAAGGGGAAATGAACTTGCTGAAAGAGGAACTCAATAAGCAAACCGAACAGGAGAAGTTAGCTAAGACCGGAAATTTTTTGATTAAGGGAATCGCCCTTTGGTTCCTGCTACCAGTATTCGCGCTAATTGCAATCGCTGGATTGTTTGTATTTGTCTGGATTTGGGATATGATTTTTTAATCATGCAAATTGTAATTGCTTTGCACTATTATGTGAACGATGTGAAGACTCTCCAACAGGGTGAATTTCGAGTTAACCTGAAGAACTATAGGGAGGACCCGAACAAAGAAGCTGCCCGGATTGCTTATGAATGGTTACGAAAAGTAAGACGCGAATTAATTTATAGGGTAATTTTCTACAAAGCATTATATGATGGAATAGACATCACAGAGGAAGTGAAACAATGGGACCAGCAATTAAACCGGGAGGATGATTTCAATGGGTAAAGTGAAACCAGGCGGTGCAGTTATTCAAAAGGATCCGGGAACAGGCAGCTAAACGAAAAAAAGGCCCCTCTCAATTAAGAGAAGGGCTTTTTGTTTACAGTAAATTAAACATCTTGGCGAATGTGTTTGGACCAACAATTGCATCTTGAGACAGCCCGTAATCTTTCTGAAAAGCCAACACTGCATTTGCTGTGCCTGCACCGAAAATGCCATCTAAACCATTAGGCTCATATTTTAAGCAGTATAAGGCGGCTTGAACAATCCATGTAATGTTTCCTTTCGCCCCCTTACGTACTGTCACAGCAGCGTTTAGGGTTTTCGGACCCCATACCCCATCTACTATTAAACGAGCCCCAAATTGCTTGTTAAGGTCCGATTGGAAAGCTTTTAATAGTGCTTTGCCTGTTTCAGGGCCCGGCAGTCCATCTACTGCGATGTTTAAGCCGTATCTGCTGTTTAATGTGGATTGTACGGTGCGGACAGTTTTACTGCCAGCAACAGGCTTATTGACAATAACTTCTGATTTCGTCTCTGTTTTTGGCGCCTCAACTTTTACAGGAGCATCACCAGTCCACGCATCGTAATAAGCTTTTACATCGTTGATAAACTGCGCCCATGTTACACCATTAGGATTTAGCCAGCTTTGTGGATCAGATCGCCGGCGCGGATCGAGTACGCTGTGCGCTACAATTTCTTTATTCGGATTTAAGTGGAATTTCCGGCAAAGATAAGCATGGTACCATACATACCTGTCATAAGCCTTTTTGAAGTCACCAGTCCTGCATAATTCCACACCTGCTGCAGTGTCGTTAGCATCTTCTCCAAACAATTGATTGTCTTCTGGGTTTGAGTACCAGTTATGCCATGCCTTTTCGTCAAGAGGAACAATCTCCAAGATTTTTTTGTCATCGATGAAAGTATGAGCTGATGCACTTGGCTGATGGTTATTGAAATAATTGAAGTGAGCATCTGCATCTGCTGAATTGTTTGCCGTTTCGTGTGAGACTATAAAGGTCGGTTTGCCTTTGACCAGTTTTAGGCCTGAACGAGATTTCCCTTTTTTAATATACCTCTGTTCGATTGAATATTTTTTCGAGATGGACATATTTATCCCTCCAAATAAAATAGCCGCCCGGAGGCAGCTTAATTTAAATTGTTTTGTTCGATTACTTTCTTCTGAGCTTTTCCTTTGTCGGTCACATAGTTGTTTTTAAACCATGCCACCAGGGAGGTAACGATCGTAAATACGAGTGATCCCACAAGATAAAGTCCTTCTACCAAGCTCGTAATTTGCCCTTCGTCGATGGGTAAGATAGAATACCCAAGCATGATTAACGACTGATTGATTAACGCAACGAAAAGAAGCACCGTCCGCAAGACCGTACCTTCATCGAACTTATTCATTTTGAGCCTCTCCTTTATCCTTTAAATACATTGAATAAAATGGTTGCAGTTCCCCCAATAACCGCGGATAAGACCGTCATGATGATAGCATTAGTGATGGTCCTGCGCAGCCATTTGGTATCGTCTTTAATGTCCTCAAGCGTTTTTTTGACCTCTCTAATATCCCGGTCATGGTCCCTTGTCACGTTTTGCAGATCACGCACATCATTCTTTAAGTCATCTATGTCTTTCTGAACAGCTTGCTTCCAGATATCCACGGCATTCTCCTCCAATTTCTTTCGCCCCCTTTTGTTTCATGTCTTAATGGATCACCTCCTTGGCGTATTCTCCAAAAGAAAAAGGACCTTTTCGGGTCCTAAAAATACTTCCTATACAATTCTCGTCGGCGCTCGCCACTAAGCTGAGCATATATGCGAGTTGTCTCGATTTTCTGATGACCGAGCAATGAACTTACAATTTCCATAGGTGCCCCACGATCAAGCAAGTGTGTGGCCATAGAATGTCGGAAACGGTGCGGGTAAATATTGACGTTCACTTCTGACCGTTTTGCAATACGCTTAACAACGTACCGTAACTGTGGAACGGAAGACCGGGTAAATGGCTTTCTCTCTAAGATGAATAGTGCAGGGTCATTGTCGGTACGCTTTTTTAAGTATTCTTTAAGCCATAGGTACGTCTTTATGTCAAAATACACTTCGCGCTCTTTGTTTCCTTTACCAAGCACGATGATGGATTTGCTCTCCCAGTTAATGTGGTTCCGATTCATGCCATGCACTTCACCTATCCGGCATCCGGTGGCATACAGAAGTGAGATAAGTGCCTTCTCCATTGGACCTTTACATGATTCGCGCAGCATCTCCATATCTTCTTCAGCAATAAACTTTGGCACCCTTTTTCCCTGTTTGGGCTCCTTAAGCTTAGCTGCCATGTTCATATTAGTGATGCCTTCCTCATGTGCCCAGCGGAATAACGATCTTAAAAATCGGACCCGGTGACCGATTGTTGAAGCTTTCAGCCTGTCCATATCCTTTGCGAGATAGCCTTTCAAGGCGACAAATGTTACTTCATTGATGCTAATGTCTCCGAAATGTCGAATCAACATGTTCGCTTGAATCTTGTACCCTTTCAGTGTGTGGATTGAGAATCCCTCGATTTTCTATTCGTATTCGTACATCGACCAAATTTCTGATAATAACATGATATCTCCCCTTATTGTTACGTTATTTGTAACGTTTTGTCATTTTAAGCATAGACTGTTACAATAAACGTGTCAATATGTTACTCTTAATGTAACAATAAGACAGGAGGAAAGTCATGTATATCTACATCAATTTAGGTAAGAAGCTTGAAGAAAAAGGCATATCACACAGAGAATTTGCAAGACGTACAGGAATTAGGCATCCTACAATAAGTGCACTTTGCAACAACACGGTTAAACAAGTGCCTTTAGAAAACCTTGTTGCCATTTGCGTAGAATTAGAATGTGATCCAGGTGATTTACTTGAATTAAAAAACCCCGGCAAATGATATGCTGGGGCCTTTTTATGTCCATTTAAAGTGCCACTCTAGAATTCAGAGAGTTTAAGTTGTAGCGCTGATTTTAAATGTGCTGTTTACCGTTTTAGTAGTATTGCTTACATTATAAACCCGCAATTCCACCTGATTTGTCCCTTTTGAACATGCTCCCCATAGTAGTTGGGTACTTATCGAAGGTGCATCAGAAGGGGAAACAGTGATGATATCTCCATACTTAACACCCGTGCATGTGACAGTTTGAATAGCCATTGTGTTAGGGAGAATGTCTCCAAAGTTAACTGCGACATTATAAATACGAGGAACTACTCCTTCTAATCCGGAACAAACGATTTGTATACCAGCACCAAGACTCGCAACGCATGGCTTATCAGAGTGGAACGTTACTCCTGTGAATCCTGCACGATTTGATGTGTTTGTTCTTGGGATGTAAACGTATTTCCTATTACTGCTCGGATGTGATAAATATACATCTAGCGTTAATCCAGTGCTATCGTTTTTAGAAATAACACCAATTATATTCGAATATGCGAAACCATTTGAATTTGTACATAAGAGATAGGCAGCTTTATTGCCAGTAGCTACCTCACCTTGAATGAACGCTTTAACCATAATGTCCGCAAAAACTACCTTTGTGTCGGGATAGGTTAAATCATAAATTGTAAATGCGGCAAGAGTGTATCTATCCTTATCAGATAGATCAATCGTACAAATTTTATAATGGATGTCTGTGGCGTTTGTTTTTGGTGTTATGATTAGGTGTTCTTTCTGATTAACGAATTGCGATTTGTCTAAGTTTCCCTCATGATAAACATCAAGTCCACCAACTTTAACATCAGATGGTAAATTCATAGCCATTATACTTCCCTCCAATGTTCGATTACGACTTGTTCTGCTTGTTTATCAAGGTAATTCCACGTATAACCCTTGTTGATATGAAAAAGAATTAACGCTGAAAGAGCGCCTGTCTTAGCAACAACCTCAAATATATACTTGAAATATAATGCTTGCGTTTCTTCATCATAAACTCCCTCTGGTGTCCAGTCCCATGTAGCTATGAGACCATTGGAATCAGGGAGGCATCCGATTTCAGTCAACCATACAGGCTTATTGTACTTGGTGTTCAATTCATTAAGCTCTTTGATATGGTTAACCCCTTCTAAATCATTAAAAAATGCTTTGCGGAGGTTTTTATCTGTTTCTGTCTTACCTTTCTTTGTAATGCTAGGCCAAAAATTAACCCCGATCGCATCCACCAAATCGTAAATCACACAATCTTTATACTCATAATGGTTTAAAGAAAAGAATGTTTTTACTCCAACTGCTTGCACACCTGCAATTAAATCTTGCCACTGTGTGTAATAATTATTTGTGATATACATTAACTCATTAGCGATTCCTAAATATTCAACTCCGTAATATTTACAAACGTAAGCAGTGTCTATGCAAACTTGTTTCCAGTTAGCGAACCAAGTTGTGATATTAGACGGCTGTATTTTCGTACCACCAATATCAATACCTGTGAGATTAAGTCTTACAACGGTTTCTATCCCGATTGATTTACAATAATCCAGGACTAATTCCAGTGTTGTAATTGTGCTCATTTTTGTCATAACATTTTCTGTTACGTTTTGACGGTACTGAATGGCAACCATCAAAAAGTTAACCCCGCCGTTAATTGCTTGTTGAATATTCGCTTTGTGCTGATCTAATGTGACAGCACCGTCTAAATAAAGACTTGCGCCTTTTTTTAATTTATCTTGAGGGACTAAATCATCTGTTCTTTTTACAACATCTGATAACTGCAAACTAACTTCAGGACTTATATCAACAATAATCGGATTATTATTCTTTTTTCCATATCCCATCAAATCACCTACCCTACTCGGTTAACGATATAAGACGTTGAGCCTGTCACCGTAACCGTATTTCTTGGAGTTCCTTCAACTTTACCTTCCCAAGGAGTGGCAGGAGGGACTTTGATATTAAATCCATTCACATTAAAGGTTCCGATGTTTGTTGGATCAGCATTAAAGATTTCAACTTGATTGATGACAGCACCGAACGTTAAAGTTCCGGCAACTGCATCAGCTTGAGTCTTTGAACTTTCTTTAAGACTACTCCCAGATACTTCAACTTTCAATTTATCATTAACAATGTGTGCAGCTGTAAAATCACTCATTATTTTACCTCCTTTGTAGTGCCGGCAAATTTGCCGTTTGCATCATAAACGATTGTGGTCACGACCGTTTTTCCATTCACAGTTTTTGAGAGGGTCTGAAGGTTTCCGTCTGGTTTGTAAACTAAAGTGGAGCTGCTGACAACCTGAGTGCCATCTTTTTCTTCGACCTTAGTCAACTTCCCATTGGTGAATGTGGGGGTAAGTGAATAAGAATTTATTCCTTCCAGCTGATCAACAACTACTTCATTGGCCAACGATTCAATTTGATCCCCTAATGTTTCTTTAAGACTGTTAAAATCTTTGATGTAGTATTCGGCTGTCGGGACGATATCGCTGTCCTTAAGAGCTGTTTGAACCGCAAAAGAAAACAGGCACACCGTCAAGGCTTGCCCGTTTGGATAATAAACATTTAATTCTCCTTTTGCAAAACCCGCATGAACGACTTCCTCGTTTAATACATATTCCACAACGCCTGCGGCTGCATCTTTAACCACAGCAGGCTTTTCGTAGGTGCTTCCGTCACCCATCCTTAAGAAAAGCTTCACTGTCGCATTAAGCAAATTCACAGGTGAATTACCTTTCTTAAGGTGGAAAATTAACTTAGCAGATCCGTTGTCTTGGGTTGTGTACTGAATAGTCGTCTTACTCGAAACCCCTGTCGCGGAAACAGAGGCAACGATTGTTCCTTCTTTAAAAATTTCATCAGCCACTTCTTACAACCTCCTACACTCTTTTATCCAACTTGGTTTGTGGTACCAAGAAATTTACCGTTGGCATCGTAATTAATGGTTGTTATGACTGTTCTTCCGTTGATTGTTTTTGTAATGGTATTCAATGAACCATTCGGATTATAAGCCAGTACAGAACTTGAGAGAACTTCTGAACCCGATATTTCTTCAATCTTTGTCAGCTTTCCATCAGTTCCGTATGAAGGGACCATTGAATTGTTGTTAATTTCCGGATAATTGATTTTAAAATCAATCAAGCCAAAGTTTTCATTGATTTTTTCGTAATTCGCATTATTGTTGTTTCGTAAATTACGCAAAGACACCTGATCCGGATGAAGATCTAATTGTTTGATTTCGGCTGCCATTTCTTCACCTCCAGCTTCCTTAATGCTATTTCAAAACCAGGCTTGCTTTGTACCCATCTAAAACAACTTTGTATTTCTCAGAAAATACAAGGACATCTGTATCTTCATGTCCTTCTTCCAGATAAAAAAAGTAATCATATTGCTGAGTAGGAAGAGCGTTTTTTCCGAATACTGCGCTGGGTAAGATATTTCCTTCGTCATCTACATCGCAGAATAAGAGCATTGCGTAATTCATTTGATCAATCCTCCTGGTACATCCTCAAAATGTATAAATAAGCATCACTGCCGTAACTTCCGCTTTTCAAACGGAGATAAAACGTCAACCTCTGGTATGTCGGCTTTCCTAAATTAATTCTTACAAGTTTATAGCCATCAGCCTCTGTCTCATTATAGAAAGAATAGCCATGATCTATATACTGACGGCTAAAATCGTCGATACCCCTTAGATAGAAGCCGCCTGCGCCTGAGGCCCCAACAGCTAATTTGTGATTCACCTCTACAACAAGTACGCTGCCGTCATGCCTCATAGAAAAAGCCTCAACAGTCTGCTCTACGTTGTAAGTATCTCCAGTCCCTTGTGCCATGTAGTAATAGCCATTACGTGATATTCCTGGCTCCATGCGGGAAGGCAGCATCGGCTGGACATTGTAATTTAAGTTTGCCATTCCATTCTGCATGAATACAGCTCCGTCCGGCCGTATGATGTTCATACTTCCCCCACTGGCCGTTATCTTGCCTGGAACTATCTCAACGAATTTGTTTGCGTTATTTGCGTCGACAGATTTGAACTGGTCACCTGTCATGAAGATCTTCCCTGACGCCCCTTCAATCCTCACAAAAGCTGTATTTAGAGTCCCCGTGTTTACTACGTCAGCATTAAAGCCTCCGCCCGTCATAGCAGTTTTAAATGTTTGCCCGCCGTCTTCAGATATTCCTAATCCGGCTGAATTAAAAAGAACCAACTTATTAGGGTCGGTTTTGTCTATTGCTAGTATTCCTCCATTATCAGGAAACACCAATTCAGTTTGTGCGTTCTGGAGTGCGATTGTGGCCTGCTGTACGGCGATTGCCAAAGCTTCGAAGGGTAAAGGTCGCTTACCGTCAATTGCATCCGCTATCGTCTTTGTAGCGTTATGGATGCGCCTCTGTTGCTCAAAGATATTGCTGAAATTGGATAGCGTAACATCACAATCAAGCACTGTTCCATTCTTGTCCAGCAATTCCACTATTTCAACAATCCTTGTATCAATCATTAAATCTAAACGATCATCTACAAGGATTATGACATCACCTTCATCAGGATGATTTTTGTTATAGCCGCTGGCCCGCAAATCAGAAAGTTTAACTGTCAAAGCGATTTTAAGACTGCTATCTACAGCCTCCTTGACTTTGTTCAGTAGATTAGTGCTGTTTGTGAACCGTTCATCCCTTATGGCTTTTATTGGACGATCTCCGTAAATATCGGCCAAAGGGGACCGGTAAGTAACCTTGAGACCATCCTTCCCATAGCCTTCTCCGTAAGTGGAAAAGTCCAAGGCATCCACTGTTCGCTCAATTGATTCCAGATTGAACTTGTGGCGATACTGAAAATCAGTAGTGCTGCCAATTGTCTCCCGCAAGGTTACAACCTTTCCCTTAACACTGAACTCTGATCCGTAGCGCTCGAGTGCCGTTTTAAACAATTCCAGTCCGTAATCATCACCGAAGTCTTCAAACTTCTCAGCGAAAAACGAATCGATGATATTAAACGTGTAGCCTGATCCTGTGAAGATGAAATTCATCATATCCACAAACGTTCTCGAACCTGTGAATTTCTCGTAAATCACATGGTTTCTCATATCATCATAGAAACTGTGCAGGCAGCTGATTTCTCTTGTATAGCCATTACCTTCAGCAATATCCCGGTAAATTAGAACAGGATATTCTTCCCCGACAAAATCAATAATTCTCCAAAGCTTTTCAATATCATCGAAGAAATGAGCGTTCTGCTTTGTCTTTTCAAGTTTTAAAGACAATTCTTTTTCTCCGTTTACCCTTCTCTTACGGACGATATTAGAGGCGCCAGTAAGCAGGTAAACTTCACCTTGCAGATCTTTTATTGCTAACATGCTGCGCCTCCTTTATCTGAAGTACCATCGGAAATCGAATGAAAGCGTTCCGTTCGTGGCACCAGTTACATAGATAACGTTTTGCCCTGGACTTAACTTGATTAATTTCAAGTTAGTATTCCGTACGATTGATAAACCGTTTAGCGTTGAGTGAACTCCTTCAATCTTGATCTCGTCCCCTGCAACTGTATTTCCATTAAAGCTCCACTCAGAACCGTTAAAAACGTTCCTTATTTTCAGTTTGACACTTGCCCCTGTGTAAGTGATTGCCAAGTACATTCCCTCTTCAGGATCTACAGTTTCTGTGCCCCCGTTATAGACCCCTATAGTTGTGGGGTTTATAAAGGTGTATTTCGGCTCCACATCAAATATCTGAGCTTGTCCGACGGTCCAAATGCTGTTTTCTACTTCATCTGTGCCATTACCAATCATAAAAGGGGTAAGCGTCGTAGCAGCCGTTTCTCCAAATGGCAATTCCACAGTTTCAAAAGAAATTGAATCCAGACCCCACAGATCCTGCTGGTTCGGAGCTAAGTTGTTCGTTCTGCGCACCAGATACCTTTTACCGTATATAATGTCTGAATTAAAATCATAGGCTTTGGAAGCCTCAGTTTGCCCAGGAGCTTCGAATTCGTATCCTCTGGAACTACGACCCTCGTATACCCAAAAGGGCTCTATTCCGCCCAGCCAGGCGTAAATTTCATCACGTAAGAACGGGTAATCGAAGTGATCCACTGCATTAAATAAAAAGGGGACCGTTATAGTCCTTGATCCATAATCCGCCCCTTTGTCTATCCTGCCTGGCCTACCTTGAATTTCAGAGCTGTATGAACGAACTGAAACGGTAGAAACAAGGAAATCACGGGGAATAAGCCCGATTTCCGAAAACTTCTTTCGTTCCCCATCTAATTTTTCTATGAGTACGTCCATCGGTTCACCTACTTCCCGTAAAATCCATCAGTTATTCTTGTTCGTTTCGCATTTCCTCTTTCAACGTAGGAGACAACTTTTTCGCCATCCCATTCGTTATAAACATTGATTGTTGGATCCGGAGTCTCCATGTCAGCAACATCTGCAGAGAATGAATGTTTTAATGCCTTAATGTCACTTGGTTTTACAACCGCACTTAAGGATGCTGTAGCTTGCATGTTCGCAATTTGTGGAGTGAAAGCATTGGATGCTGCTGCAGCCATGTTTGATGCTGCGTTTGCAACCTTATTGCCCATTTTATTTACACCGATGATATAACCTTCTCCGGTATACACCCCGAACGATTTGAATAGTCTTGACGGAGAATTGATTCCGAGAAGTGCCTTGGCTCCCTCGATCGCACCGTTTACAACACCTTTCACACCATTTACCAAACTGCTTGCCATGCTTTTAACACCATTGACCAAGCCTTCAATGATGTTTGCTCCTATCTCAAACAAATCAATGCTGCGGAAAAAGTTCATCACTTGATTCCAGATTTCTTTAATTCCGTTCCACACTTGATTCATTTTTTCTTTTACTGCCGAAACTATATCTGAAAACTTTTGCTTTACCGTGCTCCAAATATTTGATGCAACTTCAGTTGTTTTCGACTTGATTTTTTGCCATGTGTCCTTGATCCAAGTCCAAACAATGTCCCAGGCCTTTTTTGTCCAGGCGCTAATTTTATCCCAGTTGGCAATGATCAGGATGACCAATGCAATTACTGTAGCGATAACCCATCCGACTGGTCCAAGAGCGATAAACCAAGCAGCTGCTACCTTTGCAGCATGAAACAGTGCCTGAACGCCAACCCATAGCCATTTCGCTACGAATATCGCCGCCGTGGCTACCATTTTAGCGACTGCTTTTGCCATAGCAACTCCAGTGGCCAGAGTCCACGCTGCTGCAACTTTAGCTGCATGGAATAATGCTTGTGCCCCCATCCATAGCCACTTAGCGACAAATACAGCTGCGGAGGCAATCATCTTGGCTACTGCAACGACCATGTTTTTTCCTACGGTTAGAAGCCAAGCGGCTGCAATCTTTGCACCATGGAACAGAGCCTGAGCTCCCATCCACAACCATTTTGCTACAAAGGTCGCGGCTGTCCAGGTCATCTTCGCAACGGACTTTACCATTTGAGCTATGAGTCCAGGTCCTAAAAAGGCACCCACTGCAATGATCAATGGGAGTATGAAGATAAATGCCCCTGTAAGTACGATGACTGCTGCAATTATCTTACCAACCCAAGGATGTGCGGCCATCATAGCTGCAGACCATTCCAAAAATCCGTTAATTGCATCGAGCATCTGAGTGCCTGTTGGAGCCAATGCAATCCCTAATTCCTTGATGAAAGTAACAATATTTCCGATAAGCTCAGCAACCTTCGGCCCGTTCTCTTTGATGTAGCTTATAAAACCTTTAAACTCTTCGTTCTGCCCCAAGGCTTTTGCCCATTCTTTAAATCCGGCCATCATTTCCTTGATTCTGTCCATCCATTCGGATGCTGAAGGACCAAAAGCCGCAAACATATATATGATTCCTGCAATGGCATCACGGAATATCGCGCGGATCTTCGGCATGTTTGTTTCGACATATGATACAAATTCCTGAAATGTCTTACTTTTACCGAGACCATCTGCCCATGCTGCAAAACGTTCAGTCATTTCAAGAAAACCTTGAGCAGTTGATTTGGTTAACGGTCCAAAGGAGGTCATCATATTAAAAAATCCTTGAAGCAGATTGCCTAAGGATTTTAATACTGTTTCAGTTAGCGGCCCTGCTTCCTTGTTTAGATAATCAAAGAACTTTTTGACTGGAGGACTACCCACTGATTTATTCAATGATTCCATCAATCTGTTAAATGCATCAGCAACACTTACAAACATTGGCTTCAGTGATTTTAAAATGGTGGATACTGCTTTGAGGGCACTTCCGTATGCAGAAGCTGCCTTATCAGAAACAGATGCTTGAATTTCCTTCCACACACTTTTGACTACTTTAAGTGATTCATAGGCCTTCTTTTGTGATTTGGTCATGTCCTTTACTTCGCCATGAACAGCTTTAATAGACGGCAAGGCTACTGCTATAAAACCGACAGCGCCAATAGCTGCAGCCGTAAAAGCGGATAGTAAAGCGAAAGTGGACCCTGCGATTGTCCCAATCATAACCCCTAAATTACCAAGCAAACCAATCAAGTGAGCAATGATCGGCACTATCGCAGGGGAAATCATGAGGAGTAAGCCGGACCCGGAATATCGAATGATCTCACCAAAGGTGCGGATACTTTGTGCGAATCTGTCCATTGCCGCTTGAACATTATTATACCGGCGCTCGAAATCCCTGAATGTATTTTGGGTATGAGTGTTTATCAGGGCCATGGCATTTAAAAATGGGTGGGTGTTTACATCTACATCAATCTCCACTTCATTGGGCAATGCGGCCGCCGCTGCGTCTACTGCAGCCAGTCCTGCTATTGCTCCAGCAACTTCTGCATCAACATCAATGTTCGCCTCATCCGGGAGAGAACTTACTGCAGCATCGACAGCTTCTACCTCTGCAATCGCCTCAGCAACACTTGTTTCAACATCTATTTCAACTTCACTTGGAAGGGAGGAAATAGCTTGATCGACAGCTTCAATTTCTTCAATGACTTCGGCAATCTCAGAATCTATATTTATATCAACGTTTTCCGGCAGCGTGCTTAGTGCCTCATCCACAGATTCGATTTCTGAAATGACTTCCGCCACATCAGAGGTTATATCGATATTGTGTTCTTCGGCCAGTTCCGAAAGCATGCTGTCTACGACTTCCATTTCGGACATGAATTCCGCAATATCAGCGCTAATTTCTGCTTCGGCCCCCATAGCAGTTTCACGAATTTCACGATCTACTTCTCGCATCGCACGCTGGAAGGCCTTAATATTAGCGCCAATTATCGCTTCAAAGTTCTCAGCCAAACCATCCACCTCCTTCCTACGTCATTCCAGGTGAATAATTTCTCATTGCTTCTTTGGCCTTTTTGTAGCGCTCAAAAGATACAACGTCGTTTTTCTTAACCTCAGGATTTTCAATCTTTTTACGGATCTTATCCGCATCGTATATGTCTTTCAGCTTCAGACGTTTCCGGCTGTTACTGGCCTTTGCAATAAACATGGCAGACACAGCAGCATGCTCATATTCATCAACAGTTCTAAACTTTGCGCCTTTGACAAAATTTTTAAATTGGCGAGGCGTCCATGAATAAATCAAATCGATATCGTGCTCGTCCAGATAATGCGCGGCATCAATTTCAAGCTGATCGTAATCAATTACGATGTCATTTCTTTTTTGGTCTCGATCAGCATGTTGTAGACTTTTAGATTGCGGTCCTTCTCTTCGTCCGTTTTGCCAGTCGATTTCATCAGCTCGATGTTTCTCCAGAACTTCTTCGACTGTTGTTTGAAAAAACCAGATTCATCGATTGCTTTGTAAGCTTCTTTAAGCATAGGCTCAGAATCCCCGTCCTCTTCAATGCGTTCCACAATCGCTTCCTGAATTTCTTCTAAGGTCGGTTTATCCTTACCCTTAAGATAATTCAGGCCGCAGTCCCAGAACTCCACCAGCGAATCATTGGACGCCTGCAGCAGCCCCATATAGACATTGTGGAATCCGCCTGTTTTCTTCCCGTTATCATCAGTAGTTCCGTACTTATCATCTGCCATCTTCGAGAACTTGAAATTAAATTTTGCTTCATACTCTGTACCGTTGATTGTTAATTGAGCCATGTTTGTTTCCTCCTAAAATTCAAAATAAAAAAGACGGGATAAACCCGCCTTGAATTATGGTGTTACCGTTGAAGTTTGTTCCGGGAACTCTCCTGTTTTTTCGCCTGGAGCTTCGAAACCGTACCTTGCAAATTCAATTAGCTCAGGAGGCAACGCTTCAATTTCGCCCTCCTGTGAGTCACCAATAACCTGGACTGTTGCAGATACTTCCACAAACCCATCTTGTGGGGCAGATCGTTCCACAGATTCAACGATTGTATAGGCAAATACTGCATCATGCTTGCCTGCTTCATTAAGGTTAATGTCCACTTCCCAAACTTTCAGCTGCTTCTTTTTCTTGATTGCATCCAATACAGCTTTTTGACCCGGATCGCCAGTCTCTCCGTAAGCTGTAAATTCGAATGACTCACTGTTTTGGCCATACCCTACGATACGTCCAAACTTTGTGGACTCATCAAGGATTTCATTTTCGATTGAGTAAGTATTTTCTGTCAGGTTTCCAATCAGCAAACCAGCTGCAGCCAACGCGGCATCTGTGGATTGAACCAGGAGGATTGTATCCTTACCATTTTGCATGCATTCCACTCCTTAATTGTTTTGTATTGTGTACTTCATTCTGAGAACACCATGCCGAATCCTCGGATCAGTATCATCAAACACCCGAATGTTATCCACATCGATTTTTCTTACCGTAAAACCGTCCAGATTGACGCCTGACGAGAGGGAAGACAAACACAGGTTGATTATGTCTATAGCTTCTTTCTTGCCTTCATACAGGCTCCAAACGTGAATGACGATAGATAACTCTTCTCCGAATTTGCTCTTGGTGTTAAAAGGCAGCATACTGGGCTCCCCTATTGTGATATAAGGGAATGCCTGATTTTCGCCAACGGCATCAAAAACGCCTGTCACTCTTTCCGAAATAATCGGGTCGGTAGACAGGCGAGTAAATATTCCTTTTTGTAATTCGAACATAGCTGTTTGTATCGCCATATCATCACAACCCCATCTTTCTCATTTCATTTCGGAAAAAGCGGCCGCCGGCATCAATGGCTGGTGCCCAGAACTCCTGAGGTCTTTGACCTTCGGTTGTAACAAATCGATTCAATTTGTCAGAGTAATAGGTCCAAGGAGTCTGCCGGCCATTACCTTTAGAGGCATAAATACCTGTACCGTACTCAACGTAAATAGCATAGTGAGCAGTAACGCGTACAATGGCCAGCAAGCCGTCTTGAAGTATCTCCATCTCTATTGAGTCCCGGAGGTTCCCATCGTCCACAGGAGCAAGAGCCTTTGCGTTCGAATGAATGATTGTGGCCGTTTCCGTGACAATCCGCTTGACCTGGGACTCGAAATCTTCAGCGTACTCCCTTACCGCTCGCCGCAAGTATCTATTTCCAAGTGTGATGCGATTACCTGCCATTTGGTATCATCCTCAGCTGCACTTTCATTACTTCCTTTTGGCCGCCCTGATCCTGAGGCTTAGCAATCAATTCGTAAATATCGTCTTCAAAGACGCACCTCATCTTCTCTGTGATGTCTGTACGATACTCATAATAGAGATTGCGGTCGAAAGGCGTATTGAGCTGCTGAGCTTGAAATATCTCCCTGCTGGAGGGCGTATCGCAAAAGGCAGGCACGTCAATCAAGACATCTACCCAAGCCTGTTCAAATCCCCCAGCGCCATCAGGTACCTTTTGCAATTCCTGAAAAGTAACGCTGTGAGGATAAATTTCATTCATCATATGAACCGCAGCCTTTTGTACGGCTTCAGATACCGTTTGAAGCTATCAGGGAAATCAAGATCATAGGTATATGAAACGGATCCCATTGTTCGAGACTTTAGGCCAGATACATTCAGATTGTGCTGAATTGTTTTGGCAATATAAATCTTTACGCCGCCGGGAATGTTCATGGACCCGGTAGCCGAAATGCCACCAAAGTTATTGTTTGTATAGACCATCACGTCTTCCAACAATAACGGCAGCATCGTTATGATGTAATCGTCATGTTTGGAGTCCTGAATGTTTAAAATAGCTTTGATTTCTGCAACATCATCCGGAGTGGGTATGAATTGAACTTCCATTGCAGCACCTACTCCCCAAGAATTAAGCTGATTAGTTCCTTTTTGTTATCATCTGATTTGTACTCGATGTTTTCATCATCCAAGAAAGCTTTCAAATCATCATTTTTCACTTTCTCCAGTTCCTCACGCGTCATCATGAAGAAGTCTAATGAACCGTCTGTTCTCTCGATAGACAAGGACCCAGGATTCTCTTCCTTAGCTTCTGCCATTTTATAACCTTGTGCTTTGTAAACAACATCAAAAGCCCGCCGTGTTACCTTGCGAGCTCTCCCTTTAGGATCAACAACATCAAGAATGGTGTCTGGAGACTTCATATATTTGGTCATGGTATCAAATCCACCCTTTCTGAGATTAATTAAGGCGTTACGTCAGGAGTCAGTGCAGCAAAGGCATCATCAGCAAGCGTCATAAATCCGACTTGTTGAGTCACGCGTAGGGCGAACATGTCACGTTCGAACAGGTTGATTGGCTCTCCATCAGATCCCAGGACAGTTGTCAATGTAGCATCTTCTGAAATCTTGTACTCCATCCCTTGTGGAATGCCGTAGCGTGTATAATCCCAATCAGCAGCCATCAGAAGGGCTTTCGTGTAATCCCAAGACTTTGAATCCACATAACCAATTGGAAGTCCCAGTGCCTGCTGTGTGGCTCCTGCTTTGGCGTCATTGAAGATTGGCAGTCCTGATTGATCTTTCGTACCACGGAGCTTTTGACGGAAGCGACGAGTTGTTGTGAAGCCGTCAGCATCCTTATCAGCATCTTCAATAAGTGCCATGATGCCGTTCAGCTCATCATAAAGATTTCCTGCTTCGTCATGTGCAATAGTATTGCCGGCAGCAGTTGCTCTTTCAAATACTGAAATACCAGTTCCGAAAGGGGAAGCTGTTCCGTATAGAGCAGCCTGGTCAAACTTGATCGCAAAAGCTTCAGCGATAGCCGGGCGCATTTGAGCGAAGAAATCTGAAACAGAGTAACGCAGAAATTCTTTAGAAACCGGGATGATAACACCAAGTTTCTTAGATTTCATTGTTGCTGTTAACCATGTGGCCTTAGAAGTTTGGATCTTCTCTCCTTCTCCCACCCAGTAAGCTCCCGGTCCTGATGCAAGGTACGTGAATTTCTTCTCCGGCTTCGTCATTGGCTCATACTTAGCCAGCTGCACAACAGCCGATTGAGTCATGAAGTCCTTTAGTACCAGTGTCCCTTGTTCTTGCGGCACTGCACCTGTTACCGCATCCTGTAGCAATACATTTGCCGGGTTAAACGTTTCAAACATACGAATGTTAACTGTGAGTAATTTTGTCATTGAATAATTTCCTCCTATTTTCGGATACTTGCTTGTTCAGCAAGAGCTCCGATGTCAATTGTTCCGGTATTGCTACCGCCGCCAGTTGATACGATCCGGCCATTCTCTTTAAACTTAACGTCCACGGCTGCTTGAACAGCTTTTGTGTACTCTTCTTCAAACTTTTTAAGATTATCGAGTGTGCCAGCTTCGTCTTCCCCAATAAAAAAGTCAATAACGCCATCCGGTAGGCTCTTTTCCTTAGCCACCTTCAGTGCTTTATTGACAAGTCCTTCCCGGATACGGGCCTTTTCTGCAATTTCAATCTTATTAGTCAACTCTTCAATCTTGATTTGCTCCGGCGACTTTGTTGGATTGCGCTTATTTACCTCTTCAGTAATAAGATTTTCAAGATTGTTCGTTTTCCATGTTTCAAGTGATTTGGTGAAATGGGAATCTAACCTTGGCTGCAGGAGCTTTTTACCCTCTTCTGTATCCAAGAACCCTTTCACCTTATCAGCTGATACGGCAGAAAGTTCTCCCAGATATGTTTTTACAGCTTCTTGCTCCTTATTTTCGGCTAGAAACTTCTTTACTGCATCTAATGTGATTGCAGCTTCAAACTGCTTGATATTGACTGGCAATAACACTTTTTTAAACATTTCTTTTTTCCTCCTAGCCATGCAGTTCGAGCCTGCATGTCTGTTTTTAGGTATAACAAAGCGCCTGACAACTCTCATATCAGGCGCGGACTATCCTTGCTTTATTGTTACCTGCAGATCTTCAGGGTACTGAGTAGACAATTCTTGTAAAAACCGTACAGATGACTGCAGTATAGTTGAAACTGATGCACATACAACGCTTTGTGCGTGACCGGTGGCTTCGATGATCATGTGGCCGTCTTCTCCCACAGTGACTTCAATTTTAGTCAAGATTTCCCCTCCTACTCAATGCCATTTAACGCAATGGCTGCGAGATGTTAGATCACCTCCTATTTGAGAGCGTTCTGTTTGCCGTTATACCACTCGTCGTAGCTTACGAAGGGTATAACTCTACTCGGCGCCTGAATCTCTTTCTGCGCCTTCTTCAGTGCCTGTTTATAGGTAAGTCCGAGGTCCGCCATGTACTGGTCAATCTTATCAGCCATTTTTTGCTGATACTTATCATCCATATAGTCGCGCTCTCTGCGGTATTCAGGAACCTTTCCGTTCACCAGTAGGATTTTCACGCACCGACACTGGATATCCATTGATGCAATTCCCCACATTCGTGGAGCTTTTGATTTCCATGCCTTGTAATGAAAATAACCATTCTTATCGGTCTTTTTCCCGTCTAGTTCCTGGTGGGCCTCTCTTACACGGTGATCAAGCATGCTCATCCAAATTGCGCTCATCTCTGCATACTCGGATGCCTTTTCCATTACTTTTTCTGCAGCAATGGATCTCGCCCGGCCAACTTCCGTCCGAGCTACTAATCTTGCTTTCTTCTGACTGAATCCCACAGCCTTCTCGATGCGTTTGGCCATAGTGGCATAACCTTCTCCGGCAATCATGCCCTGAGCAAGCTCAATTTTTATCTTGCGGACAATTTCATTGCGATGCTGCTCCATTACTTTAGGAAGCGTTAATTCAGCAATAGGATTAAGCAGTGCTTCAGTGATTACACCTTTGCTCGGAATATCAAAACCCATATCTGTGCCGTCTGCGATTCCCATCTCGATGATGTAGGCCGTCATAAGGTATTTGCTCACGAATTGGTTTTCTGTCTGCGCCTGAATATCCTTAATGACTTTCCTATAGTCTTCAGTCAGGGAGTCACCGATGAGTTTCATTTCCTTCTGAAACCTGTTGAATTTATTCAACTCTGTGAAGGACAGCTCCCCGTTCTTTTCGTACTTCCTGTACATTCTGGCCACTTGATTCAAGATTGTTTTCAAGCGCTTAGCAAAAACGATTTCCAATGCGACTTCTGCAGTTGCTAAGAGCTTATCAAGTATTTCTTCAATCTCCAGTTGGTCCATCGTCATCACCTGCTATCGGTTCTAACTTTGCACCGAGGCGGAACTCATCGTCTTCCATCTCTTTAAGCTCAAAGTCCACATCATCCACGAAAGACAGCTGTGAAAGCCTTGTACGTTCGCTGACATGCCCTTTGAGTGATTGAGTGGTTTGAGCCTCTTGGAGCAGATCGGCAGGCAAATTGCGCTTAAAGGTGAACCACACTTTCAAGTAATCTTCCTTATTCGCTTTGCTTCGTTTATTCCAGGCAGAGAATAGAATCTTAAACTGATAGCGGAGAGCAGCAGTCATTTTGCGCTCCATGGTTATGCACTTATTCTCTAAAGCGAGTATCTTGTATTTCATGGCCACTCCGGTAACCGTGCCGCCAAAAGCCTCATCAGAGAAATTAACTGACTTCGAAAACCTGAGGATATTTTCCTCCAGGCGGTCAAGATGATGCTCAATTAACAAGTCATTAATATCTTTTGTCAGATACTTAACATCATCTTTTTCATCGTACAGCTCGAACATCCCTGTTTCTTTTAATTTGGCAAGTGTTTCTTCATCGGCCCCTAAGCCTTTTAAGATTAAGTACGCCAGGCGGTACTGTTCAATCTCGTTGCTTGCATCCGACAGCGTCCGGTCATATGCATCTATGAGCTTGAGCACTTTTTCCGCATCACCCATGAGCTCCTTGTTGTTCGAAAGTCCGAATAAAGGGCATCCTTCAAACAAATGTGGCTTCACTTCATCCAGCGTAAAGGCTGAGCTGTCCTTTGTGCTGTAGTAATGGACCTTATCATCGTCATAAAACTCTGCCTTCAGCTGCCCGTTGTACGTCTCATAATACCTCAGGGCATATTCAGGCTCGTGGATGTGATGATCCGTGAAGAAGATGACCTCCCAGGGATTTATGCCGACAATGCGTTCGTTTCCTTCTTTGTCGATGTAAGCCAATCGCGCTGCCTGTCCACAGATGGCTGCCATTTTGCCCCATTCACTATCTTCATCAGCAACATGGTTTCGTAGGTTGAATTCATCAATCAGCTGTTTTAAGGATGATGTGGTACCTGGTTCTCTCTGGTCATCAAGTTCATAGGTGATGGGATTCCCGAACATGTAGCCCACCTTTGTATCAACGATGTCCGAATCAAAGGAGTTATTGAGGGTATTATTCACTTTATTATCAAGGCGAATCATTCTCCCTGTTTCAAAGTCCTCATAGTCGATTGCCTTTCTGCTTAGAACAGGAACCCCATCAACTGCAACTTTGTAACGCTTGTATAAATTTCTCATCCGGTCTGCATCATTTTTGTGAGCTGCTATGATCTCAGCTATCAATTCAGGCGTAATCCCGGTTTCTCTAATGATTTGCAGGAACTTAATCACGTTGTCTCACCTCTATCCTGTCTTTCTTCGTTTTGGCTTCAGATGGGTGTATATGGCGTACCTGATGCTGTCCAATACATCGTCCCATTCTTTAACCGGCTCCCCCGTCTTTGCATTCCAGACGTACATGAAAATCTCTTTCTTGAACCGGTCAACCTTGTCTTTCACAACTTTCAATTTGCGCTTCTTGAACAACCTGGCCACTTCCTCGATTCCTGATACGACAGCCTTATCAGCATTTATGGCTCTAATTCCTTCACGTCTGAAGCGGATAAGATGCTCCGGCCGCGCTGAATCACAATAGAAATTAATGTTTCCGTATCGACTCTTCACACCTTTTGCAACAGTTACCCAGTAATCGATTTCTTCATGCTGCTTGGAATGCTCTTCCAGGACGTACAGATCACCTTTGTCATCTTCTCCGATGGCAACAATGGAGCCTGGATGCTCATACCCCCAGTCAACACCTGCCCAGTAACGAACAAAGTTGAGCTTTTCTGCCTCAGCAGATGAAACGTAATGGGCGCTTTGGTCAAAGTCCTTATAGATAACACCTTCAGCTGCTACCCACTGACCTTTAATATCCCGGTCAGTAAACATGCCGGTTGGAGTTGAAGCGACAATACTTTCCACGTATTCAGGATCCAAGAAGATATTATCGTACAACGTAAAATGGAACGCTCTGATGTTCAGGCGTCCGCTTTCTAATCTTTGTCCATCCTTGTCAATTAAATCTTCTTTTACAGGATGGCTGGGATTCTCCGGGTTGGTATCAATAATGATTCTTGAGCCTTTGTAGGAGCAACGGGAAATGACTTCCTTAACAAACATGTCATGGAGTGCTGTTCCCTCGTTCAATAGTGCGCCAGCTGCTGTAAATCCACGAGCTTTTTTCCAAGCATCAGACGTGGATCCGTCAAAAACATAAATCCTATTTCCGAAAAGGTTAAAAGATTTCTTCAAATCAAGTTTAATTTCTCGACCGAGTATCTTCTCCATATCATCTAAGATATTACGCCAAATGGATGAATAGGTTGCTCCTCCGATAATAAAAGCGAGCCCCTCGCCCTCATATTTGGCCACGTGAGCAAGAAATAGCAGTAAGGCAATATGCGTTTTACCTGCACGCTTAGCACCACTTAGAAGGAGTATTTTGGGATCTTCAGTACGAACGCTTTGAACGACCTCAATCTGCTTTGGAGTTAATTCCATTGACTAACCCCCTTAAAGCCGCAGCAACATCTTTTTCCTGATTAGTGCCTTCTTTTATGACTTTTTCCTGAGCAATCTTCAATTTCTCTTGCTCGATTTCCCTTTTAAACTTGTCAGGGAACAGGTCAAAGTATAAGGACAGCTTCTCCAGGGCCTTCATCTTATCTTCAAGCTTGATAGACACGCCATCTTTCCCCTGTTTCACCTCGGAAATAATGGAACCATCAACATTTGCAGACTCATTGAATTGAACATAGTTCACTTCAGCCGTTATCGCGTTACCGTCCTTATCACGGTCAATTTCAATCTGCTTGCGGCCAAAGGACAGGTAATCATTAATGTCACTGAATGCAATTTTGATGTACTTATTAAGCACGTCCATTGCATCTATGAACAAGCCTTGAGTCATATCTTTTTTAATGCGCCGGATTTCCTCCGCGATTCTAACATTACCTAACAGTCTAGGACCCTGCACATGAGCTGTGCCTGCTGAATAACCAGCTTTAATTGCAGATTGAGTAGCATTAAATGATTTCACGTAATAAAGACAGAAAAGACGCTGTTTTTCATTTAACTCATCCGATTCTATAACCGGCTCTTTTTTAGGAGCAACTTTCTTTTTAGGGGTTGCAACCTTCTTTTTAGTTGCATCCTTTTGGGTTGCATCCCTCGACCATCCATCACGGCTTTTCCTGCTCTTCAACGTTCCGAGTTTGACATTGTGTTTTTCGGCGAGTGCCTTTAGGGTGATATCGGTCGTTTCGTATTCAATTCTTATGGCATCCCAATTCATCACATCATCACCTTAACCCCCTCTAACGAGAATTAAATGCTATTTCTTCCTGCTTCTGATGGCCCCTCGACGGCGGCCGTAAGTGTCTCGATTACTGCCCATAATTTCATGCCAATTCACATATTCTTCTTTCTTTTGTTTTTTCTTAGGCGTGTGCAGCTCATCGATCTTTTTCTTTTGGTCATCAGGTAATCTGTCGCTGATCTTCATCCCTTCACCTACTTTTAAGGACATAGAAAAAGCGCCCTCCCAATTGGAAAGACGCTTTTGATGTATTTCGTTAATATCATATTAGCACGGTTAAAGCCTAATGCTCTGCCGTTCTTGTGCCATTTTTCTTTCATTTTTCTGCCATTCTGCGTACATCTTTTTATCCATATTAAAATGATCAAGCAATGCAGTATATAATTTCTGTGATTCCGAAAAGTACAAGTCGTTATAACTTTTCTTGTTTTCAATTTCAGACATCGGATTGGAACGATAAGTTTCCCGCCATTCTATGACTTGATTTATCCTGGTAATGTAGTTATAGAATGTCCTTAATTTCAATTGAGCGGTTTCATCCTCTAATACCATATCCTTTTTGTTGTACAAAACGTGTTTTACAATATCATCTTGAAATTGAAACAATGGTAAAAGTATGAACTTTGATTCGTTAAGAGCTTTGTAATCTTGTTGAAGAGTATCTTCATTCACCCTACAAAGATCAAGGTTCTTACTAAACTCTTCAAGTAATTGCTTTTTTAGTAATTCCACTTCTTTTTTATCCTTGCTTTTCTTTTGCAAGCTTTCTTTGGATAGTCCCAGTAAAAGAGATATGACTGCAACAATAGAACCTGTGAATATTCTTGGATCAATCATGGATGCTATTTCTTTTAACAGCAGCAAAATATTGTTGAACAATTGAATCTGATTCAAAATAAATCCTCCTCGTAAGAAAGCACCCTTACACAGGGTGCTCTTCATTCTTATAAACTTCAATTCTCAGAATAAATGCGAGCTTGTAGAATATTCTCGCTTTAATTCTGTAATACCTGCTTTGACTGTATCCGATTTCATTATATATTTCATAATCAAATACTTCCTCATCGTCCAGGTACCTTCTGTATATCAATTCCCGTTCCATTTTGTTGAGTCGGTTTACTCCTCGGACAATGTATTCCAAATAACGATCCCGTTCTATTTCAAAATCCACTTTCTGTATTGCTGCATTTTCAGTTGATGAGTTGAACGTATTTGAGATTGAAGGAGGGACCAGTGAATAGGTTGCCGTAACCTTTGGAAGGTTTTCTTCTGGAACAGTGAGTAGATAAAAGCGATATTTTTCAAGTGCAGATTCCACAGCTTCTTTTGTTCTTTCTCTGTCTATCTCAGGAAGTTTGAACGTCATTTGATTCCCCGCCAAGCAGATCCCTCCTGTGTTATACTTTAATTGGCCGAGTCAGGAGAAATCCTGGCTTTTTTAGTCTTCATAACTCCAAACAAATCCCCCTGCTGTTTTTCGTTCCTTTCTTAGAGCGCCCTGAATGCTCTTCAGGTGAATACCAGTTCTTTCAGCTGCTACCTTCGCTGATAAGTAAACGCGGATTAATTCGCCACTACGTTCGTACTTCCCTACTTTTCTTGCTGGTTTTCTTACTGGCATTCCCTTTCCTCCTGATCATTCTCGTAGTCTGCAATAGCCTTATCTAAAATTTCTTCTGCTTCCCGGCTTGTATAACCACGCATGAC
>Ga0224722_1000288_pt1 | contig 29513 bp, 23 predicted proteins | sample Balambano_FR1_Me_FD_161646 | JGI IMG/M metagenome (GOLD analysis project Ga0224722, IMG submission 161646) | Freshwater sediment microbial communities from Lake Towuti, South Sulawesi, Indonesia - Balambano_FR1_MetaG | ecosystem: Environmental > Aquatic > Freshwater > Lake > Sediment | place... | reverse complement strand
GTGCTCGTTGAGATGGTTGATGCGCTGGGTGAGCAGCGCGATCTGCACTTCCGATGAGCCGGTATCCCCGGCGTTGACCGCAAATTTCTCAATCAATGCGGCCTTCTCACCTTTGCTGAGAGCCATGTTGTGTGTCTCCTGTTGTGAATGCGCGGGTCCAGTGTCAAAGGCCCAGACGTGCCGCGCGGGCTGGATAAACGGGCGCAAGTTTACCATGCGGGTGTGCGCCAAAATGCGCTTTCAGGCGGTGCTCAGCCGCTGTTGCCTGTGCCTGTCTACAAATACCCGCTCAACTGCTTGACCAGCGGTTGCATGGCAGCGGGGATGCTGCCATCGAACACCTCGACCGACTGCACCTTGCGGCCCACGCGAGCGACGATCTCGTAAGCGTAACCGTCGCGCGATTGCGTGCTTGTCTTCTTCTTGCTCGAGGCTTGTTCCAGCCCGCTTTTCGCCAGTGTCACGCGCAGGTCGGACACTTGTTTGGCGGTGAGCTTTGGCCCCTTCGCTTTGCCCTTCACGTCCCGTGCGGTCACGTCAGTCGTCGTGCGGGCGATGCGGCCATCGCGTTGCACTGTGACCTGGCTGGACGTGAAACGAAAGCCGCCGCTGCGCCGCATGACCACCAGCGCGCCCTTGGGCAAGGTCAACGGCGCGTCCTCGGCTGCAACCGCTTTCTTGCGGCTGGTCTTGACGGGCTCGGCTGGTTCGACGGCTGGCGCAGATGCATCCGTGAGCGAGCCAAGCGCGGTGTCGGCGTCGGGCTGCGGTGCATCCGCCGGGGCGATTTTCTTGCCGATGGTTTTCATGGCAGCCTCACCGATTGAATAATCTGTTCGACCTTCGGGCCGATGCGCTCGGCTTCGCTGTGAGGCGTGGCGACGGTGATGTAGTAGGTGCGATCCGGGCCGACCACGATGTATTCGCGCGCGATAACGACGACCGGCAACGAGGCCCGGCGTGGCTCGTCCACTGGCTGCACCACATAGGCATATTGGTACTGCACACCTTTCTGTCCGGCCACCGTGGCGTCGCTGTTGGACAGGAAGTGATAGCCGGTCAGGGTTTGGCGCTGCTCCACACGCCGGTCGAGCAGGGTTTGCAACGTAGGTGGATCGGCCGGGTCGAGCTCGCGTGATTCGACCGTCAGCGTGGTCTTGAAGCCGGATGGCGTGGTCGGGTCTTCGACCTTGAGCACCGGCGCATCCAGCAGCGATTCGGCCGGTAGCCATTGCGCTGGATAGGTGAGGCTGAGCGGCACATCCTGCGAGGCAAAGGTCTTGCTGCGGCTATCCACTACCTGCCACAACAACAGGCCGAGCAGCAAACAGACGATGACGATGGCGGCGACGCCGACATCTTTGCGCAAATAGCGCATGGGGTAGAAGCCCTCGTTTGTGGGTGTGGTTGATTGTGTCATCGCGTATTGCGTAGCGCGTAGCGCATCGTCATGTGCTGGCTGCGCCTCGCCGCAGCGTCACCTCGGTCGAGCGACGCATCAGCAACGCCAGCACCAGGAACGTGCCGAGCGCAATCACCAGGCCGAAGGCCAGCGAGCGCCATGGCTCCACACCCAGCCCGGCGGCCGACACCTCGCCAATCAGCCAGCTGAAGAAGCCGTTGAGGACGACGGATAGCGCAAAGCCGGCTGGCACCCACCAGACGGGTCTGTGGGTGAACTTGGCCTCGGCCATGAACCAACCCATCATGCCGCCGAACGAGGCCTGTGCCAGCGCCGTCGTTACGGTGCGCACCACACCCGGCGCCAGCTCCACGCCGCCATTGTCAATCACGTAGCGCAGGTTGAGCAGGGTCGCCACGCCCAGCCCGGCCACCGTGCCGTAGACGATGCCGTCCATGCGCTCGTCGAATTCGGTGGTGCCATACACCAGCCGGATGGCGATGTAGATGATGGCCTGATAGGTGACGGCGACAATGAGGATGGATGCGCCGAGCGACGTCCAGGTGTTATAAGACGCCCACTCCGGCACGCGGAACCAGTCGTTGATGAGGCGGCGGCCGATCACATCGGTCATCAGCACTGCGGCCATGAACACCAGCGCCACGTGCGACTTCGGCTCGGGCTCCAGCCGGTCTTGGCGGTAGAAGTATGACAGCCACAATGCACTCGGCACGATGGCCAGGAATAGGCCGAGCACGATCAGAGCCACGCCCGTCACCGCGCCGAGCAGGTTAGCCAGCACGGCTACCACGGCGGCGAACACAGCCATCCCCACGATCTGCAACACGACCGAGCGCCAGAAGCCAGGGTGCGGTTTGTTGATCTGCGCAAACGCCTTGTCGGAATACACCCGCCCCCCCAACACGTTGTAAGGCGGGTTGACCGGCTCGCCGGTGATGCAGCAGTACTTCTGTTGTTGTTCAGCCATTTCTGGGTATTGGGCATTAGAGATTGGTTGTTGGTTGTTGGTTGATTCTTTCGTTAACCAACAGCCAATAACCAACAATCACCTGCTCTTGCGCATCGTCGCGTCAATCGGATACGGGTTGGTGGCATTGCCCGGCAACTGCACGCCATTGTCGGCAATGATCGGCCGGTAGCCGCGGGCGATGATGATCACGCTGTAGGTCTGTCCGCGCTCGATTGGCTTGTCGGTGCGATACAGCCCGGATTGATCAGTCGTGCCGGTGGCGGCCACCTCGTTGGTTGTCACGTTGTCATCGGCCGCGGCCTGCGTGGCGCTGATGCCTGGCTTGAGGATGAACACCTGCGCGCCGTAGATGCCCCGACCGGTGTCTGCGTCGGAGATCGTGCCCTGGCCATACACAATATTGCCCGTCGTCTGTGGCGCGGCAGGCCCCTGGCCAGTGGTGCAGGCGATCAGATTCACATCGTCCACGAAGAAGCTGCTGACGTTGCCGCGCGAGTTTTCCGCGGCGAAGGCCAGACGGATCGTCTTGCCGGCCAGCTCGCTGACGTCGTAGCGCTCCTGCACCCAGCGGTCATCGCCCTGCGTCGAGGAATATTGCTCGATGGCACCGAGCAAGTCGCCCCGCTCGTTGGCCACCAGCACGCTGAATTTGGTCTCCTCACCGCCGCCGAACAGCCCGCCCAAGATGCCACCCGACAGCTCCTCGTGAATCAGGCGATAGAAATTCAACTCGACCGTCGTGCCGTTGGCCGGCAGCTTGACCTGTTGATAGATGAACTGCGTCGTTTCCTGGTCGGTGCCGCCCAGCCAGGCGCTGCGCTGGCCGCTGTGCGGCAGTTCGGCGTCAATGATCTGGCTCTTCGACTCTTCCACCCAACCCTGGCCGCTCTCGAAGCCGCCATCGGCGATGACGTTGGTGCAACCGGCCGGCAGCGGCGCTTGTGGTGTGGATTGGCCGGCCGGTGGGCGCTGCGGCGTCGTGGTCGTGCTGGGGGCTTGCGGCCCACTGCTGGCACCGCCGATGTTGATGCCGACTTGGTTAAATGCGTTGCGCACGGCATCCACTTCGGCCTGGCTATACAGATCTGCCGCAGCGCGGGCCGTGGCGTTGGCGGCCTGCAAGAAGTTCGAGCGCGGATTCAGGTATTGCGTCAGCGTTCGGTAATAAATCTGCTCCATCTTGTCCGAGCCGATGTCCTGGGCAATGAGATACGCAGCATGGTTGGGGATGCCGCTGTTGATGTGCACGCCGCCGTTATCGGCCCGACGGCTGTTGGGCAGGTTGGCGTATTGACGCATGTTCATCGGCTGGCCCACGCCGCCCAGTGGGTCGCGCGGGTCGTAGTTGCCATTCAGGTTTGGATCGGCCAGGCTGCGCAACGAGCGCGTGGGATACGGCGGCGACTTGATGACGGTCTCGCCGATCTCCCAGTTGCCCGGGTCAATCAGCGCACCAAACACATCGGCATAGCTCTCGTTGAGCGCGCCCGACTGGCCTTCGTAGATGAGATCGGCTGTGGTGTTGATGACGCCGTGCGTGAACTCGTGGCCCACCACATCCAGACCGTAGGGCAGCGGCCTGAAGATGCGCCCGCCATCGCCATAGATCATCTGTGCGGCCTCGCCGATCCAGGCCGCGTTTTCGGCGTCGTCGGGGTCGCTGCCGTAATTCACCGTGCTGACCAGCGGCATACCCTGGCCGTCAATGCTGTCGCGCTTGAACTTGGTGAAGAAATAGTCGTAGACCTTCTTCGCGCCGTCGTGGGCCGCCTGCGCGATCGGATCGCGCGAACGCTCGCCTTCGTCAATCATCAGCCGTCCGGGGATGTTGGTGCTGTTGCGCGCGCTGAAGGTGCGGCGGCGCATGATCGGGTGCGCAAACTGGATGTGGTGAAACACGACCGGCCGCCGGGCGTTGACGAAAAAGTCCCATTCGCCCAGCGGTGACATGGTTAGCAGCTTGACCCGCCACGCCAGAGTGGCCTTGTTGTCCCCATCCGTATACACCATCAACTCGGTGCGGTGCTTGTAGACCTCGTAGGTGGCGCGTTTGACTTGCGCCGGTGTGAGTTGTTTCTTCAGCAGGTCGTCAATCGCCAGTGCCTCGGCCTCTTCCTTCGTCAGCGCCGGTTGGGTGTCCACATTGATATACGGCGCATATTGCCCGCCCACCGCCACAATTTTCTCGTCCGGGTCGAGGTGGACGGTGATCTGCCGGCCAAATACGCGCAGGCCTTCGAAGTATTGATTGAGCCGCACATGTGAGAAGCCGAGCAGTGCATCCGGCTCCATGCCCAGCAACTGAAATTCGTTAGCCGCGCTGCCCAGCTTGAACAGCGCCCGGTTCTCATCCAAGAAGCCGCGTGCGATGGCGAGCGGGTTACCGCGCTCGGCAGCGGTGGGTGTGTAGGCGACGCGCTTGGCCGGATCCAGAGCCGTGATCCACTCTGGGATGCCGGTGATTGGATTCCATTGGGCATTAAGCGCGCCGTTGCCTCTGGCTTGCAGCACCTCGAACGCCGCGCGCGGCGTCAGTTCAGCGGGGCGCGCCAAAGTAGCCTTGCCCTGTTCGCGCTGCAATCGCAGCGATTTGGGGGTCGGCGTGGCCAGCTGGGTCAGACTCGGGGCGACGCTGCCAGCGACGAGCGCGCCGATAACGAGGGCATTCAGTCCGGCGATGATGAGCAGCAATGACGGACGTTTGGGTTGCAATCGATTCATACACTTCCCCGGCGGCTACAGGTTCAAAACCAACAGGTGATCCTGCCAACGATATTGACAGTGTAACGACGCACGTGTTATGCCGCAAGCATTTGCACACACGGGCTGTATCTGGTGTATCTGCCGATCCAGATGACGAACGCTGCCAATGCAGCCTTGAATACCGGCCCGGCCAAGAGATCGGGTAGCGTGGCAATGAATCCACCAAGCTGGATTTGCACCTGCTGCATGCGCTGAAAAGTATAGTGGCTGCGATGCGAACAAAAAAGCGAGTCAAAGTGACTCGCTCTTGTCGTGTGGGACACAGACCTGATTTGCGGCTGTTTCAGCCCGATGACGAAATTTGACGAAATAGCCGGGACATTGCATCAGGCCCTCCCCCAGCCCCTCCCGCTAAGCGGGAGGGGAGCCAGTCTGCTCCTCCCCTGCCGATTTCGCGCCGCCTGGAGTTGCCTCGATCCAAACGAGACAGCGCGAAATCGAGCGGGGGAGGCTGGGTGGGGGTTCACGCTTTAGCAATCACCTCGTCCTGCAATTCGCCGCGACGATGGTGTTGCTCTTGCGGTCGGTCAGGAAGCCCTCCTGGCCCTTGCTGTTCCACTCCCAGTTGGCGTTGGAATAGCGGATGCCGGAGCCACTCTCGACCTGCGGCAGCACTTCGGTCTTGCCGTCGAACGTCACCTCGGCGCTGTTGGCGCTGTATCGCACCGTGACCGTCACGCTGTTGTCGCAGGTATAACGGGCCGTGCGCGCGCGAGTCGCGGGCGCAGTGGTCGCGCCGACGGGGATGACCACGATGTCCACGCCCGTCACTGGCGCGTCTCGCGTCAACACGCTGTAGCGCGTGTCGTTGATCCAGGTGAGCTTGCCATCCACCGTGATGCGGGCCGAGACGGCATACGTGAACCGAGGGTCAATGGCGGCCGGGTCGTAGGTCAGCTCGAATGGGATCGGCACCTGCGCCCCCAGCGTCTCGATCGTCTGCGTGGCGATGATCGTCGCGGCCGCATCGGCGCGCGAGACATCGGCCAGCGTCACCTCGACGATGGCGTTGTCGGGCAGCGCGATCTTCTGGCGATACGTCACCGTCCCGGTGAGCACCGCGCTTTGCATCGGCGCGGCTGGAGTCGAGGCCGCTTCGGCTTCGGCACCGCTGCGGGTGAGCGTCAACCCCGCCGTGCCGTAGCCAGCCTCGACCGGGTCGAGCAGCACCAGGTCGTTGCCCTGCGGCTGGAAGGTGAGCGTGTTGGTCGCACCGCCGGTGTTGGTCAGCGTGACGACGGCGTTGCCGCCGGCCTGCGCCCACGTGCCGTCTTCGACGATTGGGTCGCCCTTGCCGATGAACTGCGTTTCCACTGCCGCCGCGCCGCTGGCCGAGAGGGTAAGCGTGATCACGCGGCCCGATGCATCGGCCGCGGGCAACACGCCGCTGACATATACGCCCGTCAGTTCCATGCTTGGGCCGGGCGCAGTGCCCTTGACCAAGCACTCGCCTGCCAGCGTGGCGTCGGTCTTGGCGTCGCTCAGGATGACCTCATTGCCCTTGCCGGCCAACACCCACACCTCGTCGGCGTAGCGGAAGCCGGAGCCGCTCGGCTCTTGCTGCAGTGTGCGCGTCTGGCCATCGAACGTGACTTCGGCAGTGCGCGCAGCGTTGTCGAAGGTCACGCTGAGCGCCTTGTCATCGGCGCACACGAACTCGACAGTGTTTTTTGTTTCGCCCGGGTCAGCCATGCCAAACGTTTCCACCGGCGTGAGCACTTTGTCAATCACGTGGATGACGCCGTTGCCAGCCGTGATATCGGCCTGCAAGATGGTGGCGTCCTTCACCATCACCTGTGTGCCGCTGACCGTCACCGGGATGGTGAACCCTTCGAGCAACGGTTGCAATTCGGTCATCTTCACCACGTCACTCGCCACCAGCGTGGGCGTGACGACGTGATACGTCAGGATGCCGGCCAGCATGCCGGGATTGCCCTGCAACTCCTTCAATGCGCTCTCGCCCAACTCGGCGAATGCTTGGTTGGTCGGCGCGAACACCGTCACTGCCGGCAATTCTTTCAGCGGCGTCACCAAGCCAGCTGCCTGCACAGCTGAGACGAGCGTGGTGAAGCGCGCGTCGCCGGCCAGGGCGTCTACCACCGTCGCAGCAGCGCTGGCGGTTGGCTCGGCCGCGGCGCTGGCGCCGGCTTGCTGCATCATGATGTCAACGCCAGTGACCGGGCTGCCACGCGTGAGCACGAGGTTGGCATCCGGGCTGATCCAGGTCAGTTGGTCATCCAGGGTGATCCTCGCCGAGACGGCATAGGTGAACTTGGGGTCAATCGCGGCTGGGTCATAGGTCAGCTCGAACGGGATGGGCACCTGCGCGCCTGCCGTCTCGATCGTCTGCGAAGTGATGACCGTTGCCGCCGCGTCGGCTTTGGACACGTCGGCAAGCTGCACCGTGACCACCGAGTTGGGCGGCAGGGCGATGCGCTGCATGTAAGTGACCGTGCCGGTGAGCACGCCGCTCAACTCGGGTTGGGCGGGTTCGGCCGCAGCCGGGGCCTGCACGCGGCAATCCTCGGCCGCCAACGCGCCCGACTTCAAGTCAGTCAGCGCTGCGGCATCGTCTTTGGCGTTCAACTGCCAGTTGTCGTTGGCGTATTGCACGCCGGATTCAGTCTGCACGGGCGTGAGCGTCTCGGTCTGGTCGCCCAAGGTGACCAGCGCGGCCGATGGGCCGAACAACACGGTCATCGTCACGCCGTTGGCGCAGGCATAGCTGACCACGCCGCTGGCGCTCGACAAATCCTCGGCCGCGGTCTGCGATTGGCAATCTTCGGCCAGTGCGGCCTTCGTCTGAGCATCCGTGAGCGTGGCCGATGTGCCGACGCCGCGCAGTTCCCAAAAGCTGTTTTCATACAAGAAGCCATCGCCGCTGGGAGATTGGGCCAGTTGCTCGGTCTTGCCATCGAAGGTGACCGCCGCCGACTGCGGACCAAAGACCACCGTGAAGCTCTTGTCCCCGGAGCAGGCGTAGGTGACGCCCGCGCTGGCGGTCGGCGCGGCCGGAGCATCTGGCGCAGGCGCAGCCTTGCCCACCTCTTCCGGCGCGACAAGCTGGTTGCCATCCAGCACCAGGGTGCGCGTCGTCTCGACCGTGGGCCGGGCCGACATCGGTTCATTAGGCTCGCGGTCCAGGTAGGTCACCGTGATCTGGCCGTTCTCGATATCCAGATCGGTGGCGCGAACGCGATCCCCCAACAGAACGGCCGCCACAGTCTGCGGCACATAGTCTTGGTTGAGCACCGCTTGGACAAATACCAAATTCGCCGTCCCGCCGGTGTTGGAGGTGACGATGACGGCCGTGTCGGGTGCGCCATCGCCGTTCAGGTCGCCCGTAGCGCGCGGTGTCGGCAACAGGTTGGCCGTGATTTGGTTGGCCGGGTCGCTGTAGCGGCCGCGGGTGAAGAATCCTTTGCCGGAGGGTTGGCCATCCACCAGGGTGACGAAATACTCAGTGTGGTTGAGCGACGCGCTCGAGAGCGGGCCGGTGGCCACCAGCTTGTCATCCTTGAGCGCGTAACGCTGCACCACCGGGATGGTCGGCCGGGCGCTCATGGGTTGATCGAAGCGGCGGTCGAGATAGCGCACAGTGATGACGCCGTCGTTGATGCTGATGCGCTGCACACGGATGCGGTCGCCTAGAAAGGCGCTGTCCACCGGCTTAGCCTGGCCATCCACGTTCAACACGGCCGACAAGACTGAGAACACGCCGCTGCCGCCGGTGCTGGCGACGAGCGTCACGGCCGCGTCGGTCGCGCCATCGCCATTCAGGTCGCCGGTGGCCTGCGGGCCACGCAACTCGACCGAGATGTTGTTGGCCGTGTCTTCGAACTTGCCGTCGGTCAGGAGCACTTTGTCACCGGGCACGCCAGCGAGGGGATATTCGGCGTTGGCCAGTGCGTCGGAACTCAGCCGGCCCGATTGGGCGGGCGGCGCAGCGTGGAGCGCGCCGGCGATGGGCAACGCCAATGTGCAGGCAATAGCGATGGTCATCAATGTGCGGAAGCGGAGTAGGTGCGATTTGTGGGTCATGGTCATGGACTTCATTCCTCCGTGAGGCGACGCGCTGAAACGAGGATTTGTTCCAGCCCGGCGCGTCGTAAGCATGTGCGATGCAGCATCATGTGCGATGGACGATTGGCGCAATTGTCTCATGCGCGTGCTGACGATTACACGCTGCGGCTGTCATTCCGTGGCTGAAAGCCGAGGAATCTCTGCGGCGAAGCTCGTGCCCGGCTCTCAAGAGCCGGTCTGAGCAACCGAAGCCCGATCAATCGGACCGTGGGTTGTCGCCAACGCGGGCGTCACTCACGCGCAATACCTTTGCCGCGAGTTGACCGCTGCCATCGCGTAGAATCGCGCGCGCCAGCTCAGTCCAGCCACCCAGATTGCCGCGCTCGATCACGTCGTCAATCGCTGTGAGTGTGTACCCCGAAGGGTTGAGATGGTGGTGTTGCACGAATCCACGACAAACGCAGGTTTTCGCGCATGCTATGACAAAAAGTATTCGCCTTGCCATCTCCAACCCATGACCGACGCCGACCTGCAAGAGCTTCGCCGCTTCATCCGCGCGCATCGCCAGGCCGTGCTGGCTGTGAGCGCGAACGACGAGCCGCACACGGCCATGGTCTCGTATGCCGAGGCGGCCAACCTGTCCGGCGCGCTCATCCACCTGAGCAACCTCTCGCCACACAAGAAGCTGTTGCTGGCCAACCCGCGCTGCAGCCTGCTCATCGCCCAGCCCGATGACGGCCGGGCCGAAGTGATGTCGTTGCCGCGCGCCACGCTGCACGGCACGGCAGCCAAAATTGATAAAAGCACAGCCGAGTACGACGAAGCGCGGGCGCGCTTCCTGGCCAAACTGCCATCGAGCGAGATCATGTTTGGCCTGCCCGACTTCGACCTGATTCGGATCACGTTCGTCGGCGGGCGTTACATCGCCGGCTTCGGCCGGGCCTTCCCCTTCAGCGCGGCGGACTTGTCGGCATGACATCTCGCGGCGCGTCGTTGATAATCGAGTGTGAGCCTTTTTGATGAAACTCCCCCGGCCGTTCATCCTCACGTTCACCATCCTGTTCGCATGTGCCACCGCCTTCGCCAACGCGCGCGTCGCGCGGGCCGAGACGCCAGTGCTGGAAACGAATTTCCCCGGCGGGGACTTCGGCGAATTCGACAACCCGCAATACATCTCCGAGCCGTGGTTCATGTGGTTCGTGCTGGGCGAGTTGCAATCGCCCGACGATGTGGACATGGTCACGTTCGATTACAAGGCCGGCGACCGCTTCAAGGCCGAGATGTTCATCCCCGCGCACGACGAACTGCGCGACTTCAGCCCCACCATCGCGCTGGTTGGGCCGGGTCTGCCACAACCGACCGAACCTTTGCCGTTTGCTCTGCCCGAGGGCATGGGCGCGGTCGTCGCCAACAGCGACAGCACCTTCCACTACTTCGACATCTTTACGCAGATGTCGTTCTTCCCGCGCGCAAAGATTGACATGCCGCTGCCGCAGACCGGGCGCTACTTCGTAGCCACGTATGGTCAGCCCATCGGCAGCGCGCGCTACGCGCTCGACATCGGCGTGATGGAGACCTTCGCGCCAAACGTGCTCGCGCGTTATCCGATCAATTGGTGGGAGGTGCGAGACTTCCTGCAATGGGGGCATTGGCCGGCGTTGCTGGTTGCGCCCGCGCTCGCGCTCGTCGCCGCGTGGCTGATCCGCAAGCGCGGCCTGAGCAAACGTTCCGAGCAAATCGTGGGTGCGCTTGGTTTGGGTGGCTTCGCCCTTACGCTCATCCTGATCAATGCGCAGCAAGTGGCGGGCCATGGCGCGCAGATCACCACCGCGCTGGCGCTGATTGGCGTGATCGCGCTGGCGGTGTTGGGTTCGGTCATCTGGGGTGCGTATCTGCTCACGCCACTGCGCGAGAAGCTCAACCTGCGCGAGTTTGCCGGCGACGACCACTTCGCCTGGGTCAACGGCTATGCCATCCACTACAGCGACCACGGCCCTCACGATGCGCCGGCGGCCGTGCTGATCCACGGCTTCGCCGCCTCGGAGTTCACGTGGCGCTTGCTCACCCCCGCCTTGCTGCGGGCGGGCTATCGCGTCATCACTACCGATCAGATCGGCTATGGCGCATCGGCCCGGCCGGCCGAACCGGTCTATACGACCGAGATGCAGGCGCGCTTTGTCCTGGGTGTGTTGGATACGTTGGGCGTGCAGCAGGCCCACTTCGTTGGGCACTCGTTCGGCGGGCGGGTGGCCATGCAGATCGCGCTGCTTGCGCCGGAGCGCGCCTTGTCGCTGGCCGCGCTCGCGCCGGAGGCGTTCGCCACGGAACGGCCGGGCATCGCCAAGCTGGTGCGCGCGCCCATCCTGGGCTATGTGCTGGCGTTCTACAGCACGTCGCCCGCGCTGGTGCGGGATGGGTTGAAGTTCGTGTCGCGCGCGACCGATTGGATCAAGAACGACGTGGTGAAGGGCTATGCCGCGCCGCTGCACGTGCGCGGCAGCACGCTGGCGCAGGTGTGGCAGGCGCGCTCGCCCAAAGATGGGGCCAAGCCCGTGCCGCACAACCTGGGCCATATCACCCAGCCAGCGCTGTTGCTGTGGGGCGGCGGGGACAAGATCTTCCCCGCCAGCGATGGTGAGAAGCTGACCCACACCCTGCCCAATGCCATGCTGCATGTGTTTGACGGCGCAGGCCACGTGGTGCACGAGGAGAAGCCACACGAGACCGCCGAGGCCATCGTCGCTTTTCTAGGACAGACAGGACGTTAGCTGACGACTGACGACTGACGACTGACGACCATGCAAAAGAGCAGCGTGTATCACGAGTTGATCGAGGCGATGGGCCAGCCGGGCTGTCCGGTGTGCCAGTTGATTGACCGGGCGGTGCGGCAGTATGTGGATGTGTTCTTCTACGAGAACATCACCAACGTCGAGCGGCGGGCCGAGATTCGCGAAGCGCGCGGTTATTGCTCGGTGCACGGCGCATTGCTCATCGGCCACAGCCGCACGCTGGGCGTAGCCATCATCCAGCACGATGTCATCAACGACGTGCTGCGCGAGATCAACAAGACGCTGGCCACGACCGAACCGGCTAAGAACAGCAAACCGCGCAAACCCGCCCCGCTCGACGACCTGGCCGCCGCGCCGCTGCGCAACACATTGAGCAGCGCGATGAAGCCCAAGCGCGATTGTCCGTTGTGCGAATACGAGCGCGACCGTGAGCGCAACCTGTTGCGCACATTGATCAACGAAATACACGTGCCGGAGATGCGCGCGGCGTTCGAGAGGTCGTCGGGGTTGTGCCTGCCGCACGCCAACGCGGCGCTGCAACTGCGCGGCGTCAGCGCCGATGGCCTGCGATTGGTGATGCAGATCGAGCGCGACATCCTGCAACGCCTGAAGAGCGAATTGGACGAGTACTTGGTGAAGAGCAATGGCTCGTATGAGTATGTGGGCATGGGCACGGAGGCCGATGCACCCATGCGCGCAGTCAAACTGGTGTCGGGCCGGGTGTTTGGCCGGCGCTGACGGATATTCATAGGTTCAGACGCATGGCGATTCATGCTGGACTAAGATTCCGTCGTTAGGCTCTCGCCCATTCCGCGCAACGTGGCGGCCCGATCGCGCAGTTTCGTGTTTCGCCTGTGCACCGTGCAAAATGCACACCTGACGAATATGCAAGACGCTCTGACCGGCACCTACCCCATCCGCAAACCACGCGCGGCCGCGCCTCATGCGCTCGAGACGCCTCGCACCGAGTTGAGCTTTGTGCAGGCGCTCCAGGGGACGTTCGGCGTGTTTGCGCGCCATCCCTTGCCAGTGCTCACCTGCGCCGTGGTGTGTTTTGCCGGCGCAGGCATCATCGGGTCGCTGGTGTATGGCGCGATCATCGGTGAGACCGTGCTGCGCACCGGCACGCACACCGGCAGCCCCATGCGCGCCTTTAATACCCAGATGCTGGTGCAAGCCATGATCGGCACATTTGCAGCGCTGCTGGGCCGGGGCGCAATTTCGTGGATCACGTTGCAGGATCACGCCAGCGGGACGATCACAGTGCGCATGGCATTGCGCGAGACGCTGCGCCGCTGGCAGCCGTTGTTGCTGAGCACGTTGATCTACGGCGCGATCATCACGCTCGGCCTGGCCGGGCTGATGGCGCTGTTGCGCGAGTTGCGGTTGGATGCATCCAATGTGCGCTCGGCCCGGGGCGACATGAACAACGTGTTGAACTGGACGGTGACGCGCGCCATCGCCGTGTTGCCGCCCGATGCAGGCTCACCCTTTAACGAATGGTTTGCGACCATGCGCTACAGCCTGGCCCGCGCGGCTGGCAGCACTTACTTCGGCTTCGACCTGTCCGGCTATCCCACGCCTGCGGTGACATCGCAGGTGGCGCTGGTGGGCGCGGCGTCCATCGCCTTGCTGTTCGTGGCCGATGTGCTGCTGTGCATGCGCACGGCGGCGTGCTTCGCCGCGCAAGGCGCATTCGGCTGGCTGCGCGCATCGCTCGCGGCCGGGGGCGCACACTTCTGGCGCGTGGCGGCGTGGCGCTGGGCGGTGCGGGTGGTGTTGGCGCTCATCACCATCGGCGCGCTGGTGCTCTTGCCCGCTTTGCATCAAAGCCTGGTGATGAACGAAGTCCGGCGCATATTGGGCACGGGGTATTGGCCGTATCACATCGCGCAGTCGGCCAACGGCATCAGCATCGCGCTGGTCTCCGGCATCTTGTTGGCCTTTAGCGTTGCCTTCGAGGCGCGTCTGTTCGCCACATTGACGCCGGCTCACGAACGTGCGCGCAACGTCTGATCTCTCATACAATACCGGCCACTCACGGCGCGCAAGCCGCGCCAGCATATGCAGGAAGCGATACCAGCGATTTCAGGTTCGGTGGCATTCCCCGCCCGGCTCAATGAGTTGGAGCGCGAGGCCGGCGCACCGCAGCAGGTGCGCTTTGGCGATGTGATGCGCAGCGCGTTTGCCATGTTTGCGCGCCAGCCCGGCGCGATCCTCGGTGCGGCCTTCCTGTGTTTTGCCGGCGTCATCATCATCGGTGCGCTGCTGTATTGCGCCCTCATCCTGGGTGTGTTCTTTCGCAGCGGCAGTTATTTCTCCGCCACGCCGGGCGTGTTTCATTTGCAAATGCAGGTGCAAGCCGCGCTCGGCGCGTTCACCTTTCTGCTGGGGCGTGGGGCCATCACCTGGATTGCATTGCAGGATGAGCGCGTGACGCTGCGACAGGCCTTTGCCGCCGCGCTGAAGCGTTGGCAGCCGTTGCTGGTCAGCAGCCTGATCTATGGCGGGTTGATCGCGCTCGGCGTGATCGGCCTTACATGGATGTTGCGCGAGTTGCGCCTGGACGTGTCGAACTATCGTTGGATTCGCAGCGACACCAACAGCATCATGAATATGGTCATCGTGCGCGTGCTCAGCTTGTTGCCGCCCGATCCCGGCTCGCCCTTCAGCGAGTTATTCTCGGCCACGCGCTATAACCTCAGCCGCATGAGCAGCAGCTATTACGGCTGGAGCAGCTATCAACTGGCGGCGCGCAACCTGCCCATCCCGTATCTGTTGACCGGCGTCGGCGGATTGTTGCTGCTCTTCGTGACCGAGACGCTGTTGTGCATGCGCAACGCGGCCATCATGCGCGGATCGGGCAGCGCCTTCGGCTGGTTTCAGGACACGCTGCGGGTGGCCGGGCGTAACTTCTGGCGCGTGGCGCTGTGGCGCTGGAGCGTGCGGCTGGCGATCATGCTGCTGACGGCTGCTTGTCTGACGTTGCCGATCGTGCTGCACCAGAGCCTGGTGGTGCCGACACTGGTGCGCGAGGTGCGCTCCTACTGGCCTTACCCCATCAACACCAGCTTATACAACATCGGCATTGCGCTTGCCGGCATGGTGATGCTGGCGTTCAGCCTGGTGTTTGAGGCGCGCATGTATACGGCGCTCTCACCCACTTCTGAGACGCAACGCGGATCGTAAACAGCCTCACTTACCGATCCACCACCGGCAGTTTGTTCGCATCGCTCTCGCACCCCACGGCTGATGTGATCAGCCAACCGATCGTGCCGCGCGCAGTCACGCCATACAGCCAATCGCCCGCTTCGTTGCGGCCGGTCACCACGAACGGGGCACCCGCGCGCAGCGTGCCCAGCAGCCGCTCGGTGCGGGCCGGGCCACGGCGCAGGTTCACTGGCGTCCCGGGTGTGACCACACACCGCACCTGCTGCAAGACCACTAATGACGACGTCTCTGTTGCAGCGGCAGTCGCGGTGAGCGCCGGCGTAGCCGTGATCGCGGTTGACGGTGTGGCTGCCGGTGTGGTCGTTGGTGCAAGCGTTGGCGTGAGTACGACTGCGGCCTCGGCCGGCGCAGCCGTGACCGTCACCACCACGGTCACGATCTGGATGATGACGATGGGCGTCGGCGACGGCGTCTGTGCGACTGCGGCGGCTTGCGTGGCTGTCGGCGTTGGCTCGGCTGTAGCCGGCTCGGCCGTATTGGTCGGCTCGGGTTCAGGCGCGGGCGTGTCCGTTGCTGCGGTTGTTGGCGTTGGCGGGATAGGTGTGTCGGTCGGCGCGGCAAGTGTGGGTTCGGCTGTCGCCGACGGTGCAGGCGCAGGCGCCGCATTTGTGGCTGCCTCGGCCACGACCGCCACAGGTGTAAGGCGCAGCACGTTTGGCTCGGTGGGCATCAGCTCTGGTGTGGGAATGGTGCAGCCCACCGCGCTGGCCGTCACCCAGCCGTAGTTGTCATCCTTGTTCCAGCCCAGCACCCAGGCTGCATCGGTCGTGCGGCCATAGGCCGTGATGACGTCGCGGGCTTGAAGTGAAGCAGTAAACGCCGCGTCGTCATTTGGCTCGATGCGCAATTGAGATTCGGCCCGGATGAGGCACAGTGCGAACACAAGCGAGGGCGTGGCCGTGACTGGGCCGGCGTTCGGATCGCGCGTCGGCGCATTCGCTGCGCCGGCAGTGCTGGCTGCGCCCGACGCCAGCGCGCCCGGCGTGAGTTCGGCTGAGCGCGTGAGCACCACTTCCGCCGCCTGATTCAGTTGCTCCGGGCTGGTGTTGCAGGCCGAAAGCGAGAACGCCATCGCCAGCGCACACACTATGGACAACATGCGCGACCGGCGCAACGACGTTGGAAATCTCTTGGAGCGCATATGAAACATGATTGTAACGGCGGCGATGTGTTGGCACAGGTCTTGCAAGATGGCGTGACAAAAAAGGGCCTGCCACTATGGCAAGCCCTTTTGCGTTTTACGTTTTGTGTCTGCGTCTTCGCCTATCGGCAGCGGAACAGCGGCGAATACACCCAACCGGTGACGCTGCCGCGATAGCCGTAGCGCCAGTTGCCGCTGCGGCGGGTGGAGATGAACAGGCCGCCGCGCGGGACGCGACCCTTGATGCGGTAGCGCGTGCTTGGGCCGCTGCGGATGTTGGCGCTGAATAGCGCTGTGCAACGCGACCCGCCCGATGGCGGCTTGGGTGTGGGGATTGGGCTTTGCATCGGCCCGACGGCTTGGGCCACGCTGCCATTTGGCACAACGGCCACACCGATTGCGCTCACGGCCATGATGAAGCATGCGGCGCACGCGACGACGATCTTGACGACTTTCATGTTCCCTCCAAACTTGAATGAATGTGTTTGCCCCCTCAGCAAACACGTTGCGGATGCCGGATCAATGCGTCTCAACCGGCCGATCTATGATGAGCGCCAGCATTGGTGACAATCAAGCACATACCGGCAACGGACATGAGAACGGACAATAGACGGTTCTAGCCGTAGGGCAGATGACTGTCTACGGCTCTCAATCAATACCCAGAGAACCCTAAGAACTCTCTGGCTTGATCGCTCCAATACGCCGCATACGCCGCGTTAACGTTGCTTTAGCCCGGCCTTGTTATGGCTATACAGATTGTTTGACAAACGCTCCGGTTGCTCAGCAACCGGGGCACCTTTTTGGGGAGAAGCACTATGAACTTGAATCAATACACCGAGAAGGCTCAGGAAGCCCTGCTCAGCGCGCAGTCGGTCGCCCAGGAGCACGGCAATCAACTGATTGATCCGGAGCATCTTCTGTATGCACTGCTCACACAGGATGGCGGCATCGTGCCGCCCATCATCACCGCTTGCGGCGCGAACGTGCAACGCATCACCGACCTGGTCGAGCGCGACATCAACGCCAAGCCCAAGGTCAGCGGCAGCGTTGGCGATGTGAAGCTCAGCCGCGAGGTGAGCGCCATGACCGACAAGGCCGAGGCCGACGCGCGGCAGATGAAGGATGACTTCGTCAGCACCGAACACTTGCTCATGGCGCTGGCCGATCCGTCAGTGATTCGCACGGGCCGCACCCCGGCCGCGACGCGCCTGTTGAACGACAACGGCGTCACGCGTGACACGATCTTGAAGGCGCTGGTGCAGGTGCGCGGCAACCAGCGCGTCACCAGCCAGCAGCCCGAGGCGACCTATCAGTCGTTGGAGAAGTATGGCCGCGACCTGACGCAGGCGGCGCAGCAGGGCAAGCTCGACCCGGTGATTGGCCGCGATGAGGAGATCCGGCGCGTCATTCAAATCTTGAGCCGCCGCACCAAGAACAACCCCGTGCTGATCGGCGAGCCGGGCGTGGGCAAGACGGCCATCGCCGAGGGGCTGGCGCAGCGCATCGTGCGCGGCGACGTGCCTGAGGGTTTGAAGAACAGGAAGCTGGTCGCGCTCGACATGGGCGCGCTGATCGCCGGCGCGAAGTATCGCGGCGAGTTCGAAGAACGGTTGAAGGCCGTGCTGAAGGAAGTGACCAGCAGCAACGGCAAGATCATCCTGTTCATTGACGAACTGCACACCGTCGTCGGCGCGGGCAAAGCCGAGGGCGCGATGGACGCGGGCAACCTGCTCAAGCCGATGCTGGCGCGCGGCGAGTTGCACTGCGTCGGCGCGACCACGCTGGATGAATACCGCAAGCACATCGAGAAGGACGCGGCGCTGGAGCGGCGCTTCCAGCCGGTGATGGTGGACGAGCCGAGCGTCGAGGACACCATCTCGATCCTGCGCGGCTTGAAGGAACGCTACGAGATTCACCACGGCGTGCGCATCCAGGACGCGGCGGTCATCGCCGCAGCCACGCTGAGCGGGCGCTACATCAACGACCGCCAGTTGCCCGACAAGGCCATTGACTTGATTGACGAAGCGGCCAGCCGGGTGAAGATGGAGATTGACAGCAAGCCGACTGCGCTGGACGAGATTGACCGCAAGATTTTGCAGCTCGAGATCGAGCGCGAGGCGTTGAAGAAGGAGAAGGACGAGGCCAGCAAAGAAAGGCTGCAAAAAATCGAGGCCGAGATCGCCAGCGAGAAGGAGAAGAGCAACGGCCTGCGCGCGCAATGGGAGAGCGAGAAGGGCGCGATTCAAGATGTGCGCAAACTGCGTGAACAGCTCGACGAGACGCATGTCAAGATCGAGCAGGCTGAGCGCAACGCCGACCTCGAAGCAGCCGCCCGATTGAAGTATGGGACGCTGCGTGAACTGGAGAGCAAGCTCAAGGACGCGCAGGCCAAGCTGAATGACATGCAGCACGGCAATGCCCTGCTGAAGGAAGAGGTGGGTGCCGAGGAAATTGCCACGGTCGTGTCGCGCTGGACCGGCATCCCGCTGAGCAAGCTGATGGAAGGCGAGATGCAGAAGCTGGTGACCATGGAGCACCGGCTGCGCGAGCGCGTGGTCGGCCAGGACGAAGGGCTGCGCGCGGTGAGCAACGCCGTGCGCCGCGCCCGCGCTGGCCTGCAGGACCCGAACCGGCCGATCGGCTCGTTCATCTTCCTGGGGCCGACGGGCGTGGGCAAAACCGAGACGGCCAAGGCGCTGGCCGAGTTTCTGTTCGACGACGACCACGCCATGATCCGTATAGACATGAGCGAGTATCAGGAGAAGCACACTGTGTCTCGCCTGATCGGCGCGCCGCCCGGCTACATCGGCTACGACGAGGGTGGCCAACTGAGCGAGGCAGTGCGGCGCAAGCCGTACTCAGTCGTGCTGTTCGATGAGATCGAGAAGGCGCACCCGGAGGTGTTCAATGTGTTGTTGCAGGTGCTGGACGATGGCCGGCTGACCGATGGCCAGGGCCGCACGGTGGACTTCAAGAACACCGTCATCATCATGACCAGCAACCTGCTGACCGGCGTGGTGGGGCTGGACACGATGCCGCGCGAGCGCATCGTGAAGGAATTGCAAAAGTACTTCCGGCCGGAGTTCTTGAACCGCGTGGACGACATCGTGGTGTTCCACGCGCTGGACGAGTCGCAGATCATGCAGATCCTCGACATCCAGCTCGGCCGGTTGCGCAAGCTATTGGCCGACCGCAAGATGACGCTGACGCTGAGTGAGAAGGCGAAGAAGCATCTGGCACAGGCCGGTTGGGATCCGGCCATGGGCGCGCGCCCGATCAAGCGGGCGATTCAGAGCGAGTTGCAGGACCCGCTGTCCATCGCCATCCTCGAAGGCAAATACCGCGAGGGCAGCGAGGTGAAGGTGGACGCCAAGGGCGGCGAACTGGTGTTGAAGTAGTTAAGCCGAATGGTCGGGGCGCTCATCCGTTGACTCGCTCCGACCGTTTTTGTCGTTCTATACTCTCCGCGAGGAGAGCAACATGCAGCAGCGCCAGTATTGGTGGGTGTCGCAAGGTGCGACACTGGATGAATCGCTGAAGGACAGCTATGTGTGGGCCCCGCAGAAGAACAAGCTCGGACGCACGCACTTTCACTGGACGAACGTCGCCCGCGTCAAGAAGGGTGACGTGCTCTTTCACTACGCCGATGGCGCAATTCGCGCCGTGTCTGTCGCACAGTCGGATGGCCGTGAGTCGCGCAGCACCCTGCGCGAAGGGAACTCCAATCACGCCGGCTGGCGGGCCGACGTTGACGTGTATCAGTTGGAAGCGCCGCTCGACATCAAGGCCATCGGCCCTACGCTGGCGGCGCTTACTGTTGAACGCGGCCCGGTAGACCGCGCAGGCAAGGCCAACAAGGGCTATCTGTTTGAATTGCCCGCGGATGCAGTCGAATCCATTGCCGAACGCATGAACTTGTCCGGGTTGCCGGACGAATTGGCGACTGTGTTGGCAGATTGGAAGGTGAGCGGCGACGGCGACGACAAAGACGTGGCGCGCATGTTGCACACCTTCACTCAACATCTGAGCGATGCACATCTGGCCCTGCCAAGCGACGTGCCGTTGCGACTGATGGCCTCGCTTTTGGCAAAGCGTTTCGTCATCCTCACCGGCCTGTCGGGCAGCGGCAAGACCCGGCTGGCCGAGGCGTTCGCCCGCTGGATCACGCACAGCCGCGAGGATTGGGCGCTGGTCGCCGTGGGCGCGGATTGGACAAGTAACGAGGCCATCGTCGGGTATGCCGATCAACTCAATGGCGCGTATGTGCACACGCCGGCGCTCGACCTCATGCTGCGCGCCGCGTCGAATGCACACAGCGGCGAGGTGTGCGTGCTCGTTTTGGACGAGATGAACCTGTCGCATGTGGAGCGTTACTTTGCCGATTTGCTCTCGGCCATGGAGACGAGCGACGGCAGCGTTCACCTGCACAGCGGCGACGCGACGGCGCTGGGCGTGCCCCAAACCCTCGCCTTGCCCAGCAACCTGTTCATCATCGGCACGGTCAACGTGGATGAGACGACGTATCTGTTCTCGCCCAAGGTGCTCGACCGCGCCAATGTGATCGAGTTCCGCGCCACCGCCCAGCAGATGGCGGCTTTTCTAGACAAGGCCGGCGCGCGCGTCGAGTTGTTTGGGTTGGATGGCGCGGGTGCACGCGGCGGCTATTCCCGCGCCTTCGCGGGCGCTGCACACAGCGGCCCGCCTGCATTGGACGAGGCCGACAGCGCGCGCTTGAAGGACGAGCTGTTGCTGCTGTTCAACGCGCTGGCGGACAGCGGCAACGAATTCGGCTTCCGCATCGCGCACGAGATCACGGCCTTCATGGCGCACTACAGACAGCTCAGCCAGCCCGACGCCGCAGATTGGTTCGATCGGGCGCTGGACGCGCAGATCATGCAAAAGCTGCTGCCCCGGTTGAATGGCGGGCGGGCCAAGCTCGCGCCGGCGTTGTGGGCGCTGGCGCTGCTGTGCCGGCAAGATCGCCCCACCCTTGAGGATGCCCTGTCGCAGGCGCGCGAGGAAAGCGGCGACGATCCCGCTGTCGCGATTGAGAACGACACGCCGATGCGCTATCCGATGAGCGCAGCGAAGCTGGCGCGCATGTGGCGGTCGCTTGAGCAGAATGGCTTCGTCTCGTTCATGGAGGCTTAGCCGCCGTGTCGCTCACCCCGCTCACGCACGCGGATGTGCCATTTCGCAACACCAGAGGCCGCGTCGTCGCGCGACTGCGCATCGTGCCGGCGTCGAGCGCATCTTCAATAGCCTGCATTGACCCGGTTGAGGCGCGTGCGCACGGCGAAGCCGAGGTTCAGTTGATCGAGAGCAGCCGCTACGAATATGCCGTGTTGACGGATGACCCAACCCTGCGTGTGCGTTGTGCGCCGATCTTCAAACGCAGCGCCTTGTGCGCTGATGGCGAAGACTGGGGCACAATCGAGACCAGGGCGCACTGCGGCTTGTTGCGCATCGAACTTGTTCGAGCGAACACAGGTGAACTGATCGCTTTGGCCCACGTCGAAGTGCGTTCGGTCAAGCTGTCTTACCGGGCCGACTATCGGATCATGCTGACCGATGTGGCCGAGCGGATGATGGGCCTGCTCTACGACGCGCGCGCGCCGGCCCAGATGGCCCTGCGCCCGGCGTGGCGCGACGAGCCGCGCCACATTCAGCAGCAGATCGAGTTTCTGCGCGAGACGCTGGCCGCGCCGGGCTTTCAGGCAGCCGTGCGTCGAGTGATGACCCATCCGCACCGCCAACTGGAAGCGCAACGCGAATCACGGCCGATAGGCAAGCCATTTAAGTTTGATCACCGGCTTGCGCGGCAGATCGTCATGGGCGCGCCGCGCGTTCCACTGCCAAAGGCGCATCGGCTGCATGCGCGCATGCAGTCGTTGGGCGTGGCCGAGCCCAGCATGCCCGCGCACGTTGATGTGTTCGTCAGGCGAGATGACCTCGACTCGCTTGAAAATCAGTTCATCAAATTCGCGTTGAGCACCTTCCGCGATTTCCTCGCTCGGGCGCGAACGCTGATGAGGGCGCACGCGGGTTGGGAGGTCGCGGCGGAGCGAGCGGCGCAGGCCGAGCATTCGCTCAACCGCCTGTTGAAGGCCGATTTCTTTGCGGATGTGTCGGCGTTGCGCATTGCGCCGTTTGCCAGCCCGGTGCTGCAGCGCAAGCCGGGCTATCGTGAGGTGTATCAGGCGTGGCTGCGCTTTCAGGCCAACGCCGCGCTGCACTGGCCTGCGGGCGACGACATCTTTCACGCCGGCCAGCGCAACGTCGCTGCGCTGTATGAATACTGGCTGTTCTTCCAGTTGCTCGATTGGTTCTGTGCGCGCTTCGATGTGGCAACGCCACTCGCGCAAACGCTGCTGGCGCGCGACGGCAATGCGCTGATCTGCATGCTGCGGCAGGGTGTTGCGCTTGGGCCGATTGACGGTGCGCGGCATGGCCTGCGCGCACAGTTCAGCTACAACCGGACTTACAGTGCGGGCGACGCCGCGGGCAGTTGGACGCGCACCTTGCGCCCCGATTTCACCTTCACGTTCTGGCGCGACGGCCGGCCCGATTCGCCGACGCATCTGCACTTCGACGCCAAGTATCGGCTGGACAAAGTGGTTGATCTATTCGCAGAACTCGACGACGAAGGCACAGCCGGCGCGGCGCAGCGCGAGGACCTGCTCAAGATGCACGCCTACCGCGATGCCATCCACAACACCGCCGGCGCGTATGTGCTGTATCCGGGCAATGGTGAGCCAACGCTGATGCGCCGGGGCGGTGGCCTGTTGCCGAGCCTGGGCGCGTTTGCCGTGACGCCAAGATCGGACGGCCGGGTGAATGGCATGGCCCACGTGGCGGCGTTTCTTGAAGAGGTGATGATGTACCTGAATATAGACGCAACCAACCGACGGCAGACCCGCCCAATAGCACGATAAACTCATGACATGATGTTAAATAGAATCGAGAGTAATCCCAAGGTCATGCTCGGCAAACCGGTCGTGAAGGGCACGCGCATCACGGTCGAGCACATTCTGCGCAAACTGGCGGGCGGGATGACTGTGAACGAGATCATTGCTGACCATCCTCATCTCACTCCCGACGACGTCTATGCTGCTGTGGAATATGCGGCAGATTTTCTTGCAGGGGATGAAATTATCTTCTCCGAGTGACACGTCATGCGCTTTCTGGCTGATGAAGGATGCGACGGTCAACTTGTCGCTGACCTGCGCGCCGACGGACACGATATTTTGTATGTCGTGGAGCAATTCCGTGGTGCGGATGACGATTATCTCCTTGATGTTGCAGTCCAGCAGCGCCGCATCCTGATCACTGAAGACAAAGACTTCGGCGAACTCGTGTTTCGCAAGCGTTTGCCTCATGTGGGCATAATTTTGATACGGCTTGATGTCAGCCTGCGCCAAACAAAAAGTAATCGGCTGCGTGAGCTCATTATTGTGCAAGAGATGCGCCTGCATCAAAGTTTTGTCGTCATTCAAAACACAAAGACCCGTGTCCGAAAGATCAACCTCTGAGAGTTGCTAGTCATACAATCCCGCATCATGCTCCCCTCCAATCCCATCATTGACCAGCTTAACAGCCACGTCTCCGTCCGCAATTACACATCCGACCTGATCCCGCGCGAGTGGATCGAAGCTATCGTCACCGCCGGGCAGCGCGCCGCCACCTCCTCCAATTTGCAGATGTACGCGGCCATCGCCGTGACCGACAAAGCAACGCAAAGGGAACTGGCGCACTGGTGCGGCGATCAGAAGCACATCGAGGATGCGCCGGTTTTCATCGCCTGGTGCGCCGACCTGAGCAAGCTCGACCGGGCGTGCGCGCTGCGCGGCCTGCCGCACGTGCACGACTACGTCGAAAACTTCGTGCTTGCGGCGGTGGATGTGTCGCTGGTGATGCAAAACGCGGCCGTGGCGGCCGAGTCGCTCGGCCTGGGCATCTGTTACATCGGCGGCATCCGCAACAACCCGCGCGAAATCATCCGGCTATTGAACATCCCGCGCTACATGATGCCAATCTCAGGTATGACGTTTGGCTTTCCGGCGCGCGTCGGCCCGCAACGGCCACGGCTGCCGTTGCCCGCAGTGTTGCATTGGGAGACATATTCACCGGATGGTGTGGACGAGGCGCTGCACGACTACGATCAGGTCATGGCCGCGACCGGCATCTACGACAACCGCCAGGTGCCCACACTCGGCCGGCCCGAGGTGATGGAGGCCTACGGCTGGTTGGAACACTCGGCCCGCCGCGTGACCCAAGTGAATCGGCCGCACCTGCGCGAGGTTTTGCTTGAGCAGGGCTTTGAACTGAAATAGCCGTACTCCACGAAGGACACGCAGGCACACAAAGAAAGCTTCGTGACCCTTTGTGTGCTTCGTGGATCTCAGTTCGAGAGGCGGGCCACCACGGGGTTGTGGTCGCTCAGCGCGTCCCACTCGGGTGAGCTCAACACCTCACAGCCATCCAGATAGCGATACCAACTAGCCGGGATGAAGATCGCGTCGCAGTGATACGGCTCGGCCTTGTCGCGGCCCCAGCGCAGCGTCTGCGGTAGGTCGCGATTGGGATTGGCCACCTGCCAGCAGTTCATCAAGTTGAACTCCTTGCGCAAGCGTTCCAGCAGCCATAGGTCGTGCACTTGGCGCTTCTCGGTCGGGTGGCGCACGCCGGTGGTCAGGTTAAAGTCGCCGCCGATGATGTGATCGCATGCGTCCGAATCGGGCAGCGCGGCGATGCGGTCGAGGATTTCGTTCATCGGCCGTTTGTAGGGCGCGGGCACGTGCACGCTGAACACACGCAATGGCTTAATCGCGCCATACCAATCGAAATCGTGCACCTCGACGCCGGCCACGTAACCGCCGTAGCCGGGCAGGTCAAGCGGCTTGATGTGGCCCGACCGCACGAACACGGCGCTGCCCCACGATACGTTGCCGACGCATGACCAATGCACTTGTGGGCCGAACTGTGCGTGCACGTCCGGCGAAAGATATTTGTCGGGGCTGCACGTCTCCTGCGCCAGAAAGATGCCGGGCGCAGCCGCGTCAAAGATGCGTTGCCAATGCACGCGATTGCTGGCGCGCCCGCCGAAGCGCAGGTTGTAGGCGACGATGTTCATCGCGCAATCACGATCATCTTCAGCCCGCCGCGCGGGCGGATGGTGAACAGTTGCTCGGCCCGCACGGTTTGCCCCGGCGCGAGCGTCAGCTTCCAGCGCTGCAGGATCGTGGCCAGCAAGATGCGCGTCTCCATCATGGCGAACACATTGCCGATGCACACGCGCGGCCCTGCGCCAAAGGGCAGGTAGGCATATTTCGGAATCTGCGCCTCGCGTTCGGGGCTGAATCGTTCTGGGTCAAAACGTTCGGGGTCGGGGAAGAGGGCCGGGTCGCGGTGCATGGCGTAGGTGCTGATGGCGATGTTGTTGCCCTTGGGGATGACGTAGCCGCCCAATTCAATATCCTCAATCGGCTGGCGCGTCGCCCCGCCCGCTGGTGGATACAGCCGCAGCGATTCCTTCACCACCTGTTCGAGATAGGGCAGCCGCTGCAAGTCGCGCACCGTCGGCGGCGCGCCGTTCAACGCGGCCAGCTCTGTCATCAGGCGCTCTTCGATGTTGGGGTGTTGCGACAGCAGATACAGCGTCCACATCACGGCGTTGGCTGTCGTCTCGTGGCCGGCGATGAACAACGTGATGACTTCGTCGCGCAACTGCTCATCGCTCATGGGCAGGCCGTCATCGTCGCGCGCGGCCATCAGCATGGACAGCAAATCGCCCGTGTCCTTGTCGGCCGCGCGGTGATGTTGAATGATCTCGTCCATCAGCGCCTTCATCTCGGCCGTTGCCGCGTCCTGACGCTTTTGAATGCGGTGCGTGAGCAGCTCCAGCCACGATGCGCTCTGCGAGATGACCATCTGCGCGCCTTCGAGGATGTCGTGCATGAGCTGGCCGACGCGATCCGCCTGTGCGCTCACATCGGCGCTGAACAACGTGCGGCACACGATGTAGAGCGTGATCTTCATCAAGTCCTGGGCGATGTCGCGGCTCTCGCCCTCGCGCCATGTGCCGATCACCTTCAGCGTCTCGTCGGCCATGACCTGGCCATACGCCTCGATGCGTTGAAAGTGAAAGGCCGGCTGGGCCAGTTTGCGCTGGCGCTTCCAGAAGTCGCCCTCGCTGGTGAGCAGGCCATTGCCCACCACCGAGCCGATCGAATCGCGCAGCAACTGCGCCTTTTGAAACTTGTTGGCCTTCTCGACCAGGATTTCGCGGGCCAGTTCGGGGTCGGACACGACGTAGGTGCGGATGCCATTCGCTTCGACGCAGGTGAGCCGGCCATGCTGGGCCTGCTGATCCACAATGAACTTGAGCGAGTCGAAGCTGGAGGTGGGCAGAAACCGGAACAGCGCCATTTGCACGGGCGAGAAGCGCGGGCCGGGTGGGATGCGATGTGTGGTGGCGACTGTGCTTGCAGCCATGCGGCGATTCTACGCCTCGCACCAGTTGCGCTCTGCAAAGTCAACGCTATAACACGCTCATTCAAAGGACTTTCGCCATGCGCATCATCCGCACGCTCTCTCGCTTCGTCGTCGCTCTCGTATTGATCCTGCCGCTGTTCGCCGCCACGTCCGATGAGGCTTGGGCCGCGGGCCGCAAGCGCATCATCGTAGACATCAGCCAGCAACGCGTATATGCCTACGCTGGTGACACGCTCGTGTTCAGCACGCGCGCCAACATCAAGGGGGCCAAGCGCGGCAACTTCCGCATCCAGAACAAGCTGCCCAAGGCGCGCTCGTCCACGCTGGGCTGGACGCTGCCGTATTGGATGGGCATCTACTACGTCGGCCGCATCCAGAACGGCTTTCACGGCTATTCCATCCGCGACCGCGGCGGCTATGCCACCAATTCGCTCGGCTGCATCGTCATGCCCACGGCTGCGGCAGCCAAGTTGTATCGCTGGGCGACAGTCGGCACGCTGGTGACCATTCGCAGCTAACTCTGATGAGTCACGCAAACTGCGGCAGGTATTTGGCGTGCGCCTTGAGCAAATCGTCGAGCAGGTGCGTGGCCTGGGCGTAGCTATGGATGTGCGGATCGAGCAGCAGCGCCTGCAACGCGGCATTGCGGTCGCCACACGCGCCGGCCTGCACCACCAGTTCCTGTATCTCGATCTCGCGGCGCATGATGGCGGCCAGGCCCTGCGGCAACGGGCCAACGTGCAGGCCGTGCACGCCGCGCGCATTGACGACAGCCGGTGCCTCGACGATGGCATCGTCGGGCAGGTTGCTGATGCAGCCTGCGTTCGGGATGTTGGCCGAAAGCTCAAATTGATTCAGGTCGCGCCGCATGGCGTGGATGATTGGCACGGCCCGCTCGCCTGTTCGGCGCACTGAGGCCTTTAACGCTTCAAGGTCATCCATCGCCGCCAGCGCCTTAATGCGCTCCCACTGATCCAAACCGCGCTGCTCGTATGCGCCGAAGTCGTAGCCAGTCAGCGGCATCGTCTCGGCCGCAAAGCCGACATATTCGCCGGCATGGCCATCGCCCGTGGCGCAGAACAGGCCGAACACATCCATCATCCGGCGCGACATCAGCTCGAAGCTCATCGGCATCTTAGCCAGCTTCTCGCGCAGCAGTGGATACAAGTCCTCGCCCGTTTGCGCGTCGCGGATGTCGAGGATGAACGTGAAGTGGTTCAGGCCGGCGGCGGTGATATGAATGCGCTGCTCGATGGCGTGCACCAGTTCGTGCCAGCTCTGCGTGGCGTGCTCGGCGTCGCGCGGCACGAGCTGCAATGCCTCGTTGACCAGCGTGTAGCCCTCGCCGATCTGGTGGCACAGCCCGACGAACGGCACGCGCGTGTGACGGTGCACCGCCATGCACAGCCTGCTCATCGGATTAGTGAAGTTGAGCAGCAGCGCACCGGGCGCAAGCCGCTCGATGTCTTTGGCGATGCCCAGCAGCAGCGGGATGTTGCGCAGGGCGTGGCTCATGCCGCCCGGCCCGCCGTTCTCGCCCAGCACGTGCCGCACGCCGTGCTTGAGCGGGATTTGCCAGTCCAGCTTCCACGTCGCCATGCGATCCACCGCCACCGAGACGATGACGAAGTCCGCGCCCGGCAGGGCCTCGCGCCGATCGGCCGTGCACTGCACGGTGAACGGCTGCTCAAACGCTTCGTTCAGCCGCGCGGCATAGCGCGACATCACGTCCAGCGACTCGGCATTGGTGTCCACCAGCCACACCGTGCACCCGCGCAAGTCTTCGGCAAACGAGAACAGATCTCCCAGGATGGCCGGGCCAAAGCTCACACTGCCCACGCCGATGATGACGATATTCGATTTCACGACCAAAAGTGTACACTCGCGCCTCATGCCTGCATTTAACGTCCTGTATATGTGTCCGCTCGGCAAACAGCATCAAGAATGGCGTCTGGCTGCCGCCCCGCCCGAACTCAACGTGATCATGCGCCGCAGCACCGAGACGCCGCGCGAAGAGGTGCTGGCGTTGCTCAAAGACGCCGACGCGCTGATCACCGAACGCACCGGCGTGATTGACCGGGCCATGATCGAGGCCGCGCCCAGGCTCAAGATCATCCAACGCCTCGGCTCGCTGTATCACGACATTGACCTCGACGCGGCGCGCGAATTTCACGTGCCCGTGTGCACGCGGCCGATTCGCGGCACGATTGCGGTGGCCGAGAACCTGATGCTGCAAATGCTGGCCGTACTGCGGCGGGCCATGCCGCTGCAAAGCGTGATTCATACCCCGCCGGCGCAGTTTATGCCTGGCGGCGCGCGCCGCACAACGGAGGACGTGTTCGCCTTTAACTGGAGCGGGCAAACGAAAGTCGGCCTGATCTACAACAAGACCATCGGCATCCTGGGCTTTGGCGAGATTGGCGCGGAACTGGCGCGGCGGTTGCAGAATTGGGATTGCCGCGTGCTGTATGCCAAGCGCCAGCCGCTGCCGCGCTTCATCGAAGACGACCTCAGGATCGAACACCGAGAGCAGGAGCAACTGTTGCGCGAGAGTGACGTGGTGGTGTGTTTGCTGCCCTACTTCAAGGAGACCGACCTGTGGCTGAACGCGGCGCGCATCGGCATGATGAAGCCGGGCGCGTGGCTGGTGGAGGCGGGCAGCGGCAGCGTGGTGGATGA
>Ga0224722_1000287_pt1 | contig 29597 bp, 29 predicted proteins | sample Balambano_FR1_Me_FD_161646 | JGI IMG/M metagenome (GOLD analysis project Ga0224722, IMG submission 161646) | Freshwater sediment microbial communities from Lake Towuti, South Sulawesi, Indonesia - Balambano_FR1_MetaG | ecosystem: Environmental > Aquatic > Freshwater > Lake > Sediment | place... | reverse complement strand
GCGGAAAGGGCGGTGGAAGCGCCGCGCCGAACCGCAGGCAATGAGCTGGGAGACCCTGCTGGCGACGATTGACGGGGCGGCGATCATCAGCGGTGAGGTGGATGCCGATGGGCGCGAAAAAGTGGCACAGGCGAAAGCGGTGGGTATCCCCGTAACACTGGCGCCCGGCACGGTGCGGCTGCGTCGGGCGGGATTTCTGGCGGAGGAAGCCTGGGCGATGCTGCGCGATCATCAGTCCGCCAGCGCTGAGGACGGTCAACCCGTTGATCCATACGCATTTTCGCCTTCCCGGGTTATTCCGCTGTACATTAAGACTAAAGATTCGCCGTAACATGACGCTCACCCTGCGTTATATGCGCCTGACGGACATCAGCGAGGTGATGACGATTGAGCGCGTGACGTTTGATCCCGCCTGGACGCCGCGCTCATATGCCTATGAGGTGAGCGAATCGACCTACAGCCACATGGTCACGCTCGAATGGAAGACGGGCGCGGCGGGGCAAAGCGGCTGGCGGCGCTGGTGGAGCAGTGTCATGGGTGGTGCGGGAGAAACAAAAATTGCAGCCTATGGCGGCTTATGGCACATTTCAGGCGAGGGACATATCAGCACGATAGCCAGCCACCCCGACATGCGCGGGCGCGGCTACGGTGAACTGGTGCTGGCAGCGATGGTGCATCGTTCGATCACGCTGGTGAGCGACTACATCATCCTCGAAGTCCGCGTGAGCAACACTTTAGCACAGGGGCTTTATCGCAAATATGGCTTTGAGGTGGACACGCTCAAGCGCGGCTACTATCAGAACAACAACGAAGATGCCTACGGAATGCGCCTTGAACTCAAACGCAACCCTGCCTATATTCCCGCATTTCAGCAGCGCTACGCGGCGTTGCTCAGGCAGCATGGCGCAATGGATGAATACAGCGCCGCCGCGCCGCCCCGAAATACCGCTCGTTAGTTCCGCCGTAGGCTAAAGCACTACGGCTATCAATCAATGAAGAAACCTGCTCAAGCAGGTTCGATCAGCCTACTTTCAGTAGGCTTACGAGCGAATGATAGCCAGACGAACGTCGGGCGGAAAAAGCAAACGACAGCCTCTAGAGTCAACCTAACGATCGCAACAGCCTCATTTTCTCAATGGTTTTCCCACTTGACGACGAATTCGTCTCAGTGGAAAGTTATAGGAGACGTAAACACCTGAATGGTCATGACTCATCCACTCGTCACCGTTATCACCCCATCCTTCAATCAGGGAAACTATATCCGCGCTACGATTGAGAGCGTACTGGGGCAGGATCATCCCCAACTGCAATATATCGTCGTGGATGGCGGCTCAACCGATGAAACGGTCTCGATCCTTCAGTCGTACAGCGACCCGCGACTGACCTGGATTTCCGAAGCGGATCGGGGTCAGTCTGACGCGCTGAATAAAGGCATGAAGCAGGCAAAAGGGGACATCCTCACGTACATCAATTCGGATGATCTGCTGCTGCCGGGCTGTATTCAGGAAACGCTGACGTACTTTTCCACCGTTACCGAAGCGGATATTGTTTACGGGGATGTAACGTTTATCAATGACAGCGGGAAAACGACTGGAAACGCCTACGGAGCGCCGTTCAATCAGGTTCTGGCTGTACTCAATGGACAGGATTTGCCTCAACCGGGGACATTCTGGCGGCGGCGTGTGATGGAGTCAATCGGCTGGTTTGATGAATCATTACATTACCGTATGGACTACGATTACTGGCTGCGGGCATCATTTGGCGGGTTTCGCCTGGATTATGTACCGGGAATTCGCGCAGCCTATCGCTTGCACGGTTCAAGCAAGACGGTTTCGCAGACGGCGAAATTTCAGAATGACTGGCTGTGCATCCTGAAACGGATTTACGAACGGGATGATCTGCCGCCGGAAGTCGAAGCGGTGCGCGAGGACGCATTTGCCGGGGCGGAGTGGTGGCACGCCAAGAATCTCTGGCTTGAAAAAGATTATGCTGAAGCGCGTCCGCTCCTGCGTCGTTTTCTGCATGATGACAAGCGTGGGCGACAGGTGTTTGCCGCGTCCATGCTGATAGATAGTACACTGCATACGCCGTTGACGCGACTGATGGCGTTATCTTATAAACAGGTAACAGGACGGAGCATTTTTCGGTGACAGAATCCACATTACCGCCGCGAGGACGGCATATTCAAATTGTGCCGCAGCGCGGATGGTCGGGGCTGCAATGGGGCGAACTGTGGGCGTTCCGCGATCTGCTCTACCTGCTGATGATCCGCGATGTGCGCCTGCGCTATAAGCAGACCGCGCTTGGCGTGATCTGGGTCATCTTGCAGCCGCTGATTTCATCGCTCATATTCGCCGTTATTTTCGGGCGCTTTGCCGGGCTGCCTTCCGGCGACGTGCCATATCTGCTGTTTGTGTTTGCGGGGATTCTGCCGTGGAATCTGTTCTCGATGGCGCTGGGGCGGGCCGGCAACAGTCTGATTGGCGATGCGCGGCTGATCTCGAAAGTCTATTTTCCCCGTATGCTCATTCCGGTGGCAAGCTCCGGCGCGGTGCTAGTGGATTTCGCCGTCGCACTGATCGTTATGTTCGTGCTGATGGTGTTGTTCCGCTGGTCTATTACGCTCAATATCCTTGTATTGCCGTTCCTGCTGGCGTTGACCCTGCTGATTACGGTTGGTATGAGCCTGTTTTTTTCAGCGCTGAATGTTTATTACCGTGACTTTATGTTCGCGCTGCCGTTTCTGATTCAGGTGTGGATGTATGCCTCGCCCGTCGTCTATGATGCCAGTCTTGTCCCCGCCCAATGGCAGGTGATCTATTCGCTGAATCCGATGGTCGGCGTGATCAACGGCTTTCGCTGGGCGCTGCTGGGGACCGGAGACTTTCCGGCGCTGCCGCTGTTCCTGTCGGTGATTGTGGGAACGGCGATATTCATCATCAGCGCGTTCATTTTTCAACGTGTTGAACGCAGTTTCGCGGATGTGGTTTGATGGAAACCGTCATTCGCGTCGAAAATCTTGGCAAGGCGTACCAGATCACACGCACTGCCCACCGCTATCGAACCATTCAGGAAGATGTGATCGATTGGGTTCGGCGACCCCTGCGGCGGGAAAAATCGCCGTCGCGTACTGAAACGTTCTGGGCGCTTCAGGATGTCTCGTTTGAGGTCAAGCAGGGGGATGTCGTCGGTATCATCGGACGCAACGGCGCAGGCAAGTCCACCCTGCTCAAAATCCTCTCGCGCATCACTCGCCCGACAACGGGTTCGATTGACCTCTACGGGCGTGTTGGATCGCTGCTGGAAGTTGGCACGGGATTTCACCCTGAACTGACCGGGCGCGAGAATATCTACCTGAATGGCGCGATACTGGGCATGACTCGCCCGGAAATTCGGCGCAAATTTGATGAGATCGTCGCCTTCGCCGAGGTTGAGCAGTTTCTGGATACCCCGGTCAAGCGCTACAGCAGCGGTATGTATATGCGCCTGGCGTTTGCCGTCGCCGCGCATTTGGAACCAGAAATTCTTGTGGTGGATGAAGTCCTTGCGGTAGGTGACGCTGAATTTCAGAAGAAATCGCTGGGCAAGATGAGCGAGGTGGCAAAGGGCGGGCGCACGGTGCTGTTTGTTAGCCACCAGATGAGCGCAGTGCAGGCGTTATGCCAGCGGGCAATTTTACTGGAGCAGGGGCAGATCGCGCTGAGTGGTGATGTCGGTCAGGTTGTGACGGCGTATCTGGCGAGGGGACTGGATCAATCTGGCACGTATGCTGACAGTCCACGCAGCGGAAATGGAAAAGCAAAAGTGACGCACTTTCATCTGGAGAATGCGGCTGGCGAAATCATCCCGGCGGCGACGAGTGGAATGCCCACAACCTTTGTCTTCGAGATTGAGAACTGCGGTTTATCGCCCACTGATCGGCTGTCCTTTGGGTTCAGCGTTCAGAATGCTGCCGAAACGCCGATTTTTTTCTACTACAGCCATTTTTCAAATGTTTACTTTCGTGAGCTGGGGAAAACCAGTTGGATTCGCTGTGAATTACCTGACTTGCCGTTAACCGCGGGAGACTATCTGGTCGGGTGTCGCGTGGTGTCTAATGGGGATGATCAGACGGGGGAAGTGGTGGATTACCCGAAAAACCGCGTATCTATGACGGTAAACACAGTTGATTATTATGGTACGGGCAGCGCCTATGTACCGTCGTGGGGGTCTGTCGTGGTGCGCGGAAACTGGTCAGCGTCGGAACATCGGGCGGGGTAGGGCAAGTCAGAATCCGTTATGAAACGGCTCATTCGAGGTCTCATCCCCTTTAGTACGAGGCGTTCTCTGTTTGAACGCTTTGGTCTTGCGTATTATTCCCGCCCCGCGCTGGAACAACTGGATCGCAAACTGGAAAAGTATTTGCCGCATCGTGATGGCTTTTTCATCGAATTAGGGGCAAATGACGGCTACAACCAGAGCAATACATACTACTTTGAAGCCATGCGAAACTGGCATGGCATTCTGATCGAGCCGATCCCTGAATTATATGTTCAGGCAAAACAACTGCGGAAGCGATCACAGGTATTCAATTGCGCCTGTGTATCCTTTGATTTCCCTGATGACCATGTTGAGATGACCTATTCCAATCTCGGCTCGCTGGTCAATGGCGCATTGAAGGATAACGCCGCCGAAATTACACATGTTGACACGATGAGTAAGATGCAGCAGGTCACGCCTTACGATTTGTCGGTACCAGTGCGAACGCTGACCTCCATTCTGGACGAGTGCCGTGTTCAGACGGATATTGATTTGCTCTCGCTTGACGTGGAAGGATTTGAAGTTGAAGTTTTGAGCGGGCTCGATTTTACGCGATACCGCCCTCGCTATATGTTGATTGAGGCACGATTCAAGGAAGACTTGGACTCCTTCTTAGCTCGACAGAATTATGCGGAAGTGGATCAACTCAGTTTCTGGGATATTCTCTATGAAGACACGTTATCTTCCCGCGCTACTTCGGGTGCAGGATGATTCATGGCTTGTTGCGGCTGAGTTGAAAATCGTCTATGTCCGTTTCCCCACCCGTCGCCTTTTTTATATTCCGCCGCCCGGAAACAACAAGGCGCGTATTTGATGCGATTGCCCGTGCCAAACCGTCACAGGTGTTCATCATTGCTGACGGACCCCGCAATGAGGATGAAGCACTGCAATGCGCTCAAACCCGTGCGCTTGCCGAACATATCAGTTGGGATTGTGATGTTCAACGCAATTACGCCGACACCAATATGGGGTTGAAACGTCGCCTCTCTACAGGCTTGAACTGGGTGTTTGAGCAGGTCGAGGAAGCGATCATCCTCGAAGACGACTGCCTGCCCGACCCATCCTTCTTTACGTTCTGTGCTGAATTATTGGCGTATTATCGGGATGAGCCGCGTGTCATGCACATCAGCGGGGATTACTTTCATCCACAGATTTCGCTGACCGACAGTTACTATTTTTCTCGTTATCCGCATGTATGGGGATGGGCGACGTGGCGGCGAGCGTGGCAGCTTTATGATGGCGAGATTCGATCCTGGGATACGGCAGCGATTCGACACGGACTCCTTCGCCAGTTTGCAAACCCGGCGGAACGGCGCTTCTGGAATCGGGCATTTGATCGGGTATGCTCTGGACAGGCAAATAGCTGGGCGTTCGCATGGGTTTTTGCCTGTATGACGCATGGAGGGGTAGCGATAAATCCCGCAGTGAATCTCGTTTCCAATATTGGTTTTGATGACGCGGCAACGCATTCGGTGAGGGATGACAGCCGATCCGCGTCCCTTTCCACAACACCGCTGGTATTTCCGCTGCGCCATCCACGGGCAATATCCCCGAATCTCGCACTTGATTCGAAAACGGCGGGGATATTTTTTCAAGAGGCGAATATCGGTAAGAAGGTTTATGATAAACTGTATCGCAGGTTATCCCGTACTTAGATGCAGCAGTGTTTATGATGATCACCGTTGACCAGGCTGTTCTCCAGCTTCGCGCTGATCCCAGAATGTCAAATCTGGTGCGTGATGCCTACCTTGATCGGGATGTGATTTCGGCGGGTGAACGTTTTCTGAATTCCGCCGAATTTGCCGAAGTCAGAAAACTTCTGGCTTGCCGCTGGGAAAATGCAACGCTTGTTGATCTGGGGGCGGGAACGGGCATTGCATCTTACGCATTTGCCCTCAGCGGCGCACGGCAGGTCTTCGCTATCGAGCCTGATCCAAGTGACGAGGTTGGTTGCGGCGCGATTTCAAGGTTGGCTCACCAGCTTCCGATTGTGATTATTTCGGCATTTGGCGAGCATCTGCCTTTAACGGAGAACAGTGTGGATATTGTCTATGCCCGTCAGGTGCTTCACCATATTCCCAACCTGACTGCGGCGCTGCGGGAATGTGCGCGAATACTCAAGCCCGGCGGGTTGTTTTTTGCCTGCCGCGAGCATGTCATCAGCAATGATTCTCAGAAACAGGTCTTTCTGCGAGATCACGTCATGCACCAGCTTGCAGGTAATGAGAACGCCTATACGTATGCGGAATACAGTCAGTCAATCTATGAGTCCGGGCTGCATCTGGAAAAGGTTTTTCATCCATGGGACACGGTGATCAACGCCTTTCCCGAAGTGCGCTCCACCGAAGAAATGGAAGCGATCCATCAAATATGGCTTACGAGAAAATTTGGGCGGATTGGCGCGATTGTGAGCAGCGCCCCTGCAATGAGTAAACTGGTGCGGCTGCGCTTCAATCACCGCAACCGACCGGGACGGCTGTATTCGTTTCTGGCGATCAAGCCGGACTAATTCAGGACATCGAAAGCCTCATCGTTCAAGAGAAATTATGTGCGGAATTGCTGGCTCTGTAAGCCGTGACATTTTGGATAATACGATCCGAAATCGGGTAAGCGCAATGAACTCGATGTTGCGGCATCGCGGCCCGGACAATAGCGGCGAATTTGAAGCTGAAAATGTTCTGTTTGCCATGCGCCGCCTGAGCATCATTGATGTATCAGGTGGGGCGCAGCCAATATATAACGAGACAGGCTCATTAGCTGTAATCTGTAACGGTGAAATCTACAACTATGTTGAACTGACGACTGAACTGAAAAAGCATGGACATCAGTTTCGATCCAACAGCGATGTCGAAACCATCGTTCATTTGTACGAAGAACATGGCGTAGACTGCGTACAACATTTGCGCGGGATGTTTGCGTTTGCGCTCTGGGATAATCAAAAGCGCAGATTGCTGTTGGCACGAGATCGGATCGGGGAAAAACCGTTGTATCTACAGCAAGATAATCATTCGCTGTATTTTGCTTCGGAAATGAAGGCATTGCTTAGTGCTGCGCCTAAAATCCCTGAGCTTGATCCCATTGCTCTAGACCTCTTTTTTCATTATCAATATGTTCCTGAACCGCGCACCGCGTTCAAAGACATTCGCAAGCTGCCCGCTGCCCACAGGCTCATTGTGGATGTTGAGTCATGGAGTATTCATGAAGAATGCTACTGGAATCCTTTGGACGCTCCAGCCCTGACAGGAAACCCAGCAGAACTTATTCGTAACGAGCTGGAAACTGTTAGCAGAATAGTGGTTCGTTCCGATGTACCCGTCGGCATTGCATTGAGCGGCGGATTGGACTCTGGCGCAATCGCGCTGCTTACTGCACCCGCTTATCCTGAAACCATGCGGGCATTCAGCGTGGGTTATCCCGGTAATCTCCCGAATGATGAACGCCCACAGGCACGGATGCTGGCACAACAGTTGGGTGTTCCGTTTTACGATGTCGAACTGAAAACGGAGGAACTCGTCGAGTTTTTTCCTCAACTGATGCTCGCCTCAGATGATCCCGTAGCGGATATTGCAGCTTTTCCTCAGTATGCCGTCATGCGGCGTGCCGCCGAGCATGGGGTCAAGGTCATGCTGAATGGTCTGGGTGGTGATGAATTGTTCTGGGGGTATCAGTGGGTGCGAGAAGCCGCACAAAGAACGGCAAACCGCTGGAAAGCACGAGGGATTCAGCGCCTGTTGACCAACTGGAATCGCGTGCCTGATAACCAGCTAACTTTTTATGATCTCGAAGGGGGTTTCAAAGCATTCGAGCCGTGGGAAACACGTCTCTATACCCCAGGCTTCCGCAATGGGTTACCCGCAAACAATGCGTTTGCCCCGTTTATCGTGCCAGATGCGTCTGCGCCGGTTCCATTGTTGATCACTCGTGCTATCTTTGATACCTGGTTGCTTGGGAATTGTATTGCTTTAGGCGATAGATTGAGCATGGCGTCTTCTGTAGAGCTACGCCTTCCACTGGTAGATTACCGACTGGTTGAAGTGGTATTCGGGCTGCGAAAGTGTCATGAGGATCATCTTCTGCCGCCCAAAACCTGGTTAAAATCCGCGTTAACAGATATTTTGCCAGCAGAAATGCTCAACCGCCCCAAACAGGGTTTTTCGCCGCCATCCTTAGAATGGATTGCCGCCTTAATTAAACAGCGTAGGGACAGCATACATCAAGGTGTATTGGTGAGTACGGGTATGATAGACCGCGAGGCGGCGGCTAGACTTCTAACGAATTTCAACAATGGTGGCTGGAATTGGGTAAGCGCCTATAAGCTCCTCGTTTTTGAAACATGGTATGAGGCGATCACTGCCCAACATGCACAACCTGCCTGAGCGCCTGGCGACGAAGTTGCTTCTGCCGCGCCGTAATCAGCGTCATTTGCCATGTGAATATCACGGGTCAGCCTATGGAGGATGGACTGTTTCACCGCCCGTTCAAGGTATCGTTTACTCCTTTGGAGTGGGCGAAGATATTTCATTTGAGACGTCACTCGCAGCCGCTTACGACGTGGAAATATTCGGATTTGATCCAACGCCGCGCTCAATTGCCTGGATGAAGACCCAATCTGTTCCGTCAGATATCCATTTTTTGGAATACGGTGTTGCTGATTATGATGGAATGGCGCAATTCTATTTACCCGAAAACCCCGACTTTGTATCCCATTCCATGATTCAGGATGGGCGGTCAGGTACGATTGAGGTTCCGGTAAAACGCTTGACGACCATCATGTCTGAATTAGGGCATACGCATATTGAGGTGATGAAATTTGATATAGAAGCCGCTGAATATGCTGTTTTGCGGGATTTCATTCGCTCTGGTATTCGTCCGCGCCAGCTTCTTGTGGAGTTTCATCATCGCTTTTCTCAGGTCGGCGCGTCGAAAACATGGGGTATCGTTAGGCAGCTCAACCGTTACGGGTATCATATCTTTTCTATCTCCGCCTCTGGTGAAGAATGCAGCTTTATAAGGGCGTAAAGTGAATTCTATTCAGATTCAGCCACATATTCAGGCTGCCTACGATGAACAATACACACAGGAACTGACCACTTGGCGAGAGCTAGGGGGGAAATACAAGGCTGCGAACATCGTTGAGTTAGCGAAAAAACTCGGTGCAAAAAAAGTCTTGGAAGTGGGTGCTGGCGAGGGAAGCATCCTCAAATATCTTGATGAATGGGGTTTCGCCGAAGAACTCTACGCGGTTGAAATTTCACGTAGTGGAATTGACTTTATTCAAAAACGCAACCTTCCTCGTGTCAAATCGGTGCAAACCTTTAACGGTTATGAATTACCCTATCCTGACGACGGATTCGATCTGGTCATCCTCTCACATGTGTTGGAACATGTTGAGTTTCCCCGTTTGCTTCTACGCGAAATGCGACGGATTGCGCCGCACACAGTCATTGAAATTCCGTGTGATTTTTCTTTAAAGGTTGATCAGTATGTTGATCACTTCTTGTCTTACGGGCATATCAATATTTTTGTGCCAACAGAGCTTCGGTTTCTGTTGAAAACCGAGGGCTACGACATTCTGGCTGATAAACTAGGACAACAGGTGAAGGAAGTTTTCGCGTACAATCGTTTTGTCAACCAAAAAACGCCCAACACATTTTTTGAAAGGATGAAGGTAAATTATCATGTGTTGCGGGCGCAGTTGGCATTTCAGCTTGCTTCCGCAGAGCGCAAACAACTCCATGCACAGACCTATACGGTACTTTGCCAACGAAACGCTAAACCGCTGAATATCCTGTGACCCGTGTGAAGCCTTTCCCGCGTGTTTCGTTCGGGATCATCGTCCTGAATGGCGAACCTTTCACCCGTTATTGTTTACAGGCATTGTACCCATTTGCCCATGAAATCATTGTTGTCGAAGGAGCAGCGCCCGGCGCAGCAAATGTTGCAACACCAGACGGGCATTCCATGGATGCTACGCTGGAGACGATTCAGCGATTCATCAATGAGGAGGATCCTCAACAGAAAGTGCAACTGGTCACCCGTGATGGCTTCTGGAGCGAAAAAGATGAGATGTCTCAGGCGTATGCCGTTCGTGCGACGGGTGATTATCTGTGGCAGGTGGATGTAGACGAGTTCTACAAAGCCGAAGATATGCAGAAGGTACTGGATATACTACAGCGCGAACCGTCTATTACTGCGGTGTCCTTCAAAATGCTCACATTTTGGGGAGGGTTTGACTATCTCTGCGATGGCTGGTATCTCCAGAGTGGGGCGGAAATTTATCACCGTTTGTTCAAGTGGGGCAGTGGGTATTCGTATGTGACCCATCGCCCGCCTACTGTTCATGATGAACATGGGCGCGATTTACGGACGTTGACCTGGCTTGATGGATATACACTTGCCCGTAAATATGGCATCCTTATGTATCATTACTCGCTCGTCTTTCCCAAACAGGTATCCAACAAGACCACATATTATAGTCATGCAGCATGGGCATCGGTTCCAAAATCGGAAGATTGGGCAGAAATGAACTACATAGGGTTGAAACATCCTTATCGCCTGCATAATGTCTATCAATATCCCGGTTGGATAAAACGTTTCAAAGGTCATCAACCCAACGTCATTACTCGCCTGCGCCTCGACTTGGATAATGGAGTCTTGAAAGAACCGACACGCCGGACTGATGATATTGAACTACTTTTGAAATCACCTACTTATGCAATTGGGCGCACGTTCTACCAGTTCGTATATTACGGTTATCGTTTTTACCGGTGGGGACTGAGGCGAACGCCAGCAACTTTCAAGATGAGGCTCAAATCCCTGCTTAGGCGTCGTCATGAATATCCTGTTCGTCAACACCCTTGATATAGAAGGTGGCGCGGCGCGGGCGGCATATCGCCTCTTTAAGGGGGTACAGGCATTAGGCGAGTCAGCGCGAATGCTGGTGCTGAAAAAAAGCAGCGCTGATCTGACTGTCTTTACAGCCGCAGGACAGCTTGGCGCGTGGCTGCCCCGCTTGAATTATCGGCTGGATGGACGCGCACTACGTCACTATCCACAGCGACAGCAAGGGTCTTCCTGGTCGGTAAATGCTGTTCCATACCCAATTGGGCGCGTCATGGCGGCACAGCCCGCAGATCTTTATCACCTGCATTGGATCGGCGCAGGTTTCATTCCGATCTCGTCGTTGGCGATATTGAATAAGCCTGTCCTGTGGACGCTGCATGATGAATGGGCATATACAGGCGGTTGCCACTACACAGACGGTTGTGAACGCTTCATCAATGCCTGCGGTTGCTGCCCATTACTCGCTTCACAGGTGGAAAATGATCTCAGTCACCAGACCTGGAAACGTAAATCGAAGCACTGGCACAACATGCGTTTGACCATCGTTGCGCCGAGCCAGTGGATCGCCCAACGTGCGAAAAGGAGTTCGCTATTTTCGCGCTGTCGCGTTGAAGTCATTCCAAACGGGATTGATACCCAGAAATTCAGACCGCTGGATCGCCGTATGGCGCGACAAATCCTGAATTTGCCTGACGACAAGAAATTGATCCTGTTTGCGGGTCTATCAGAAGCCGGAGATCGCCGCAAAGGATTACACCTTCTGCAACCAGCACTTCATCGCCTGCCTGCCGATCTGAAAAGCAGCACCGAGTTGATGATTTTAGGCACAATACAATCACCAGCAAGTCCAGATTTTGGAATGCCGTGCCATTGGCTCGGACGTCTGCACGATGACATCAGTATTTCGTTGGTTTACGCGGCGGCAGACATTTTCGTCGCGCCGTCGCTACAGGATAATTTGCCAAACACAGTGATGGAAGCCGCTGGCTGCGGCACCTCATCTGTTGCGTTTCAGATTGGGGGTATGTCTGATCTAATCGATCATGAGCAGAATGGCTATCTCGCGCAGCCGTTCGATACGGATGATCTTGCGCACGGCATTGAAATGGCGCTCAGGCACAGTGAGACTTGGGGCAGAGCTGCGCGGCTCAAGGTTGAAAAGGAATTTGAAATCCAGCACATTGCCCGACGTTATCAGTCACTTTATCAAGAAGTCATTGCTGGTTGACTCGATAGCTCGTTTGTCGCCAAGTGGTAAACCCATCCATCTCCACAATCAGCCTGAAAGTCTATGATGGTTTAACCGCACCGCACTTTGACTTCGCCCTGCCATCTTGACCCCGATCATGATGTTGGTTGCCGGGTAGCAGTGCCGATAACCTAAATCGCTTTTGCGCTTCAGCGGGTAGTCCTTCCCCTGAATTCCTAACCTTCGCGCCGGTACGGTTTGAGCAGGGCAGCGGGGACGGATACGTTGCGCCCGACCAGCGCAATCGCCGCGATTGTCAGCACGTATGGCAGCGCCAGCAGCACTTCATAAGGCAGGGCGACACCTTCCGCCTGCAAACGTAATTGTAACGCCTGTACACCGCTGAACAGCAGCGCTCCCGCCATCACGCGGACGGGCTGCCAGTTGCCAAAAATGACAATCGCAATTGCCACCCAACCGCGCCCGTTGATGATCCCGTGTGTGAACGCGCCTAACTGTGCCAGTGACAAAAATGCCCCGCCTAAACCCATCAGAATACCACCGAGGATCAACGCAACGTAGCGCATCCGATAGACGTTGATCCCCGCCGTATCCGCCGCTTCCGGGTTTTCCCCGACGGATCGCAGGCGCAGCCCGAACGATGTGCGATACAGCACCCATGTGATCAGCGGTACACACAGGAAGGCGACATACGTCAGCCAGTGTTGGCTGAATATTGGCGCTAATGGTGTTCCGCTGAAAAGCTGCAACGGCTCAAACGACTCTTCCAGCGCGGGCGGTGTGCTTGCCCCACCGTAAATCAGGCGGAAGGCGAACAGCGCGATCCCCGTCGCCAGCAGCGTGATGCCCAAGCCGCACACATGCTGGTTCAAGCCGAGCGTGACGACCAGCAAGCCCATTAACAGGCTGAGTAAAATTCCCGTGAGCATGGCGGCGAACAGACCGATCCAGAGCGACCCCGTGATCTGCGCCACGACAAACCCGGTAAACGATGAGAGTAACAGCGTCCCTTCAATGCCAAGATTGAGGACGCCCGCCCGTTCGACCAGCGTTTCGCCGAGTGCGCCGAACAGGATCGGCGTGCTGATTCTCAGGGCAGCGCCAAACAGCAGGAATAATGCTTCCATGTCAGCGCGTCCTCCGTATGCGGTAACGGGTGAGCAGCAGCACCGCCAGCGTGACCAGCAGCAGCGCCGCCTGAATCACATCCCCAAGATAAACTGGTACATCGAGTTCGCGGTTTGCAGAAAGCGCTCCCCGACTGATGAGGGCGAGGAAAAATGCCGACAGCATGACACCCGGTACGATTAGTCCGCCCAACGTGGCGACGATGATGCCCGTATAGCCAAACCCCGATGAAATGGTATCCGTCAGATAATACTGGATACCTCCCACTTCGCTCACACCCGCCAAGCCCGCGATCCCGCCGCTGATCAGCGCCGCCGTCAGCACACGCCGTTTGACCGGAATACCGAGAAACTGTGCAGCATCGCGGTTCTTGCCAATCGCCCGCAGTTCCAGCCCGAAGCGTGTGCGGGCGAACATCCACCAGATTCCGAGCCCGGCGATCACGGCGACGATGAAGCCGAAATGCACCCGTGAACGCGGGATGATCGTTGGAAACTGCGCTGACAGGGCAATCGTTGGCGAGTGGGGCCAGTTACTCACCGGGTCACGCCAGGGTCCATTGAGCAGAGCGCTGACGATAAAGAGCATAACTGTGTTCAGCAGCAGTGTCGTCACGACCTCATCCACTGACAGGTAGACTTTGAGTAAAGCAGGTGTGAGCGCCCACAACATCCCGGCGATAAACCCGCCCGCCAGCATCAGCGGAATGGCGACGAATGGCGATAAGCCGTTGCTGTAAAAGCCCATCCACGCGGCGAAGATCGCGCCCGCGTACAACTGCCCTTCCGCGCCGATATTGTAATAGCCGCATACAAAGGCGACTGCAACGGCGATACCCGTCAGCAACAGTGGTGTCGCCATCATCAGGATGTCGGCGCGAGCAGTATTTTTGGTCAGGGGATTGATCATCAGCTCGAACAGCGCTGAAACGGGGTTCGCGCCCGCGCTCATAATCAACACGCTGACAAGCAGAAATGTGATCAGCACTGCCAGCACAGGCAGCAGCGGGCGTATCCATAGCGGGGCAGGGGAGCGTTCCAGCTTGAATCCAAACATCAGCATCAGGTCATTTCAGGCGACGGGCTGCCCTCAAGTGCGCCCGTCATCAAGGCACCAATCGTACGAATATCGGCATTTTCTGCGGCAAACTCGCCGACAATTCGCCCCGCATAGATCACCAGCACGCGGTCACTCAGGGCGATAATTTCATCAAGGTCTTCTGATAACAGCAGAATCGCCGCGCCCCGCGCTTTCTGCCCCATCAATTTCTGATGGACATATTCCGTCGCGCCAATATCCAGTCCGCGCGTCGGTTGGCTGGCGATCACCACTTCCGGCGACTGCGCCAGCGAACGGGCGAGGATGATTTTCTGGATGTTTCCGCCGGACAGGGTGCGAACCAGATCATTCGGCACCGCCTTGATCTGAAAATCGGCGATCAACGTTTCGGCATTCTGGCGAATCTGTTTGTGGTTGAGATGTCCGTAGCGCGTGAAGTGTTCGGACTGTTCCAGCATCAGATTGTCGGCGACGCTCAAATCGCCGATCACGCCTCTGAGACGATCTTCGGGAATACGGGCGATTTTCAGGCGTGGCAGGGCTTTCGGTACGCCAAACGGCAGCCGCTGATTGCCCGACAGAACCTCGCCGGACTGTGGCACAATCATGCCCGTGAGGATCGAGACGAGTTCGCTTTGCCCGTTGCCCGCGACTCCCGCGATACCAACGATCTCGCCTGCCCGCACATTCAGTGACAGCCCGCGCAAGCGCAGTACGCCCTGTTTATCGGTATAGTGCAGATCGTGTACCTCCAACTTCACGGCACCATGCGCCTTGTGATCGGTATTGCGCGTCACCGGGATCGTCTGCCGCCCGACCATGATCTGCGCCAGATCGGCGGGTGTGGTTTCGCTGGTTGCCGCCCGCCCGACGACCTTGCCGAGCCGTAGCACGGTCACGCGCTGGCTGATGGCGAACACCTCGTTCAGCTTGTGCGTGATGATGATGACGGATAAGCCCTGTTTTTGCAGTTCAGCGAGCGTTTCAAACAGCCTGTCCACATCCTGCGGCGTGAGAACCGCCGTCGGTTCATCCATAATCAGGACGCGGCACTCGCGGTAGAGCGCTTTCAGGATTTCGACTCGCTGCTGCTGCCCGACGGACAGGCGGCTGACGAGCGCGGCGGGGTCTATATTCAAATGGAATCGGGCGGCGGTTTCCGCCACCTGCTGGTTCATCTCGCGGTGGCGGATGATCGGGCTGCTTTCATAGCCGAGCAGGACATTTTCCGTCACGGTGAATGTTGGCACGAGGGCGAAATGCTGTGAGACGAAGCCGATCCCCTGCCCAATCGCGTTCGCAGGCGATTTGAACCGCACCGCCCGCCCGTCAATCCGTATTTCTCCCTCGTCAGGCTGATACAAGCCATAGAGGATTTTCATCAGCGTGGATTTACCCGCGCCATTTTCGCCAAGCAGAGCGTGAATCTCGCCTTTTTCGACATCAAAATCAATGCTGTCGTTCGCCACCAGCCCGCCGAAGCGTTTGGTGATGCCGCGAGTTTCGATCAGAGGCATAAATAGTGACTCAACAAGACTTGGCACAAATTAATCGGGCGCACACACGGGTGCGCCCCTGAGTGTTATGTGCGTTTTTTGAATGGCGGTTGAGGCAAGCCTCAACCCTACAAAATCCTGTTTACGCGAGTGCGACTCCCCTCTCCCCGCTTGCGTGGGAGAGGGGCTGGGGGTGAGGCGCTTACCCTCCAATCGTCGTGTTTTCCGGCACTTCTGCGCCTGAAGGAATAGCTTCATCAATATCCACGCGGAACAGACCGTCAATGATTTCCTGAGCGCGGGTATTGACCATCTCGATCAGCGCCGGGTCGAGCGTTTCCTCAAAACTGTGGAACGGCGCGAGCGATGCCCCGCCCTGCGCCATCATCGAGAAATCTTTCAGATCAAGCCCGGTATAGCTTCCCGCCAGAACCTGATTGATGACGAAATTCACCGTCGGGTTCATATCCCAGACGGGACCGGTCACGACGGTATCGGGCGCGAGTTCGTTCTGGTCGCTCATATTGCCAAACGCCAGCAAACCATTCGCCGCTGCCACGTCAATCACGCCGAAGCGCTCGGCAAACAGGATGTCTGCACCGGCGTCTACCAGCGCCTGCGCTGCCTCCTGCGCCGCGGCGGGGTCGAACCAGCTGTTGAGGAAGGTCACGCGGACTTCGGCATCCTCGTTCGTTTCACCGACACCCTGAATAAATCCGTTGACGATACGATTCACTTCCGGCACGGGATAGCCACCGACGACGCCGATCACATTCGATTCAGTCAGCGAGCCTGCCAGCAAACCGCTGAGATATGCCGGTTCGTGAATCCAGTTGTCAAAGACGGACAAATTCGGCTGCGATGGGCCCAAGCCAGAGCCAAACACGAAGGCGATTTCAGGGTAATCGCGGGCAACGCGGCGCACTGCTTCCTCATTGCCAAACGCATCGCCGAAGATAATATCCGGCTGCATTTCATCGGACACTTCGCGCAGCACAATTTCCATGTCGCCGGAATAGCCGATGTCATCCTGATATTCATAGGTGATCAAGCCCGCGTCCACAGCAGCCAGCAGCGCCGAGTGGATCACACCGTCCCATGGTTCTTCAATCGGCGTGGCAAACGCGCCGAACACGACCAGCGGCTCATCCTGTGCGGCGGTAATTCCCGCAAACACGCCAAGAACGACGAGCAGCAGCAGAACAAAACGGATTTTCATAACCCCTCCTGATGCGGTAATCTTCTAAACAGCATAATTCTAAAGACGAGAGTATAAACCGAATTGGCGCTTTATGACAAAGCAATCGCCGTTTTTTATCTGTTTTGACCAACGCGAGGACTCATTATGACCGATCTGGTGCTGCGCCGTTGTCGCCTAGCCAATTCGCCTGAACTGGTGGATATAGCCGTCAGCGGCGGGCGTATCACACAGATTGCGCCGCATATTGACGGCAGCGCGGCGCAGGAAGTGGATTGCAGCGGCTTTCTCGTCACGCCGCCGTTTGTCGAATCGCATATCCATCTGGACTCGGTGTTGGCGGCGGGGCAGCCGCGTTTTAACCAGAGTGGTACGCTGTTTGAGGGCATTCAAATCTGGGGGGAGCGCAAAGGGTCACTGACGCGGGAGGATGTGCAGGCGCGGGCGCTGCGAGCGCTTAAGCTGATGGCGGCGCACGGCGTTCTTTACGTGCGTACCCATGTGGATGTGACCGAACCGCGCCTGATCGCGCTCGATGCGCTGATCGAACTGCGCGATCAGGTCAAGGACTGGATGACGTTGCAGATTGTCGCCTTTCCGCAGGACGGCATTTACTCGCGTAAGGAGCATGAAGGGCTGCTCGAAGAGGCACTGCGGCGCGGGGCGGATGTCGTCGGCGCGATTCCGCACTATGAACTAACCCGCGAGGACGGCGTGAAATCCATCCACCGTATATTTGACCTTGCCGAACAGTATGACCGTCTGATTGATGTTCACTGCGACGAAGTGGATGATGATCAGTCGCGCTTTCTGGAAGTGATCGTCGCAGAGGCGATCAAACGCGGCGGCGGGGAGCGCGTTTCCGCCAGCCACACCACCGCCTTTGGTTCGTACAATGACTCGTATGCCTACAAACTGCTCGGTTTCATGCGCCGCACGAATATCAATATCATCGCCAACCCGCTGATCAATATCACGTTGCAAGGGCGCATGGATACCTATCCTAAGCGGCGCGGTCTGACCCGTGTGAAGGAATTATGGCAGAACGGCGTCAACGTCAGTTTAGGGCAGGATTGTATTTACGACCCGTGGTATATCCTCGGCACGGGCAGCATGATCGGCGTGGCGCACATGACCGTGCATGTTTCGCAGATGACGGGCTTGCGCGAAATTGACGCCTGTTTCGAGATGGTGACGACCAACGGGGCGCGTTCGCTGCACATTCAGGATTACGGGATTCAGGTGGGCAACCCCGCCAATCTGGTTGTGCTTCCCGTTTTGGACGCCTTCAACGCGCTGCGTTTTCAGGTCATTCCAACGACGGTGATTTCACGCGGAAAAATCATCGCCCGCAACCACCCCGCGACGATGGAATTTAGCCTGGAATAGCCTTAGAACCCATCTGAAAATTATCCAACCACGGCGGATGCCCTGGCGGGCATCCCTACAAAACCATAAAAATAGGGGTTGTGACTGTAGGGACGTGCGCCAGCACGCCCGTGTCACCATACACCACTCTGAATTTTCCGATGGGTTCTTAAACTCAATCACAAATGTCCAGTAGTTATCGTTTGCCGAATACGGAAAAACTTATTCCATGTGAAACAGTTCTTCCATCGGCAGCCACCAGTTGCCCTCGCGGCTGCCCGGTGAACTGCCTTCAAACGGCTGCTGGCACGGGTCGGTCACTGCCCACCACTCATGCGTGCGCGGGTCGTTAGCGACTTTCGCCATATCGCCGTCGAAATCATCGCCGTGATACTCAAAATAGGCGAATAACAGCCCGCCGCGATGATAGATCGAATAATTGTGGATATTCGCCTCATGCAGTCTGGCGAGGACATCCTCCCACACGTTCGCATGAAGGCGCTTATATTCGTCGTATTTTTCCGGCTTGAGCCGAATGATCTGACCAAAGCGCTGCATGATTGGCGTCTCCTTACGCGGCGATAACCGCCTGGACGGCGCGGATGATCCGCGAGATGTTCGGGATCACCTCGTCTTCCAGCGGCGGGCTGTAGGCGATCAGCGCCGCGCCCATATTCACGCGCTTGACCGGCGCTTCCAGCCAGTACACCCCTTCATCCGCCGCGAGCGAGGCAATATCGCCGCCCCAGCCCGCCTGATGCGGCGCTTCCTCGACGATCACCAGCCGATTCGTCTTCGCCAGTGAGTCCAGAATCGTCGCCTTATCCGACTCAACGATAGCGACGGCTTCGCCCTTCTGCACCGTCTCGCCCACCTGTTTCAGCCACTCGATCAGCCTGCCCACCTGCGTATCAAAACCGAGATTGGGCATGAGAACATCAACCGCCATTCGCTGTTTCATCCTTTGAATGAGGGGCAAAATTCGAGGTCATCAGCGGCAAACCGGGGCGTGAAGCGTCGCCCGGTTCAATATTCTGAAAAATAATCAATACGTCTTCCGGTTTCGCGCCGCCATCTTCCACAAATGTTTCATAGATGCGCTGCGAAATGCGTTTTTTCTGTTCGGCAGTCCGTCCGGGCGACCAGTACACAATGACCGTCGGCATAATCGCTATCCCTGTGGTTTAGGCGGCGCTTGAATAATTTCCAGCGTAATGTCATCAGGATCGAGAAAGTAGCAGGTGAACCCGCCTTTGTTGATCCCGGCGGTAATCGCGTTCGGCGGCGATTTGAAGCGCACCCCCTGCGCGATCATCTGCTCATACTTGGTGTGAATATCCTCGACCTGAAAGGCGAGATGCGCCGAACCGGGGCGGCAGGTAGCGGTATCCGTCGGCTCACAGCGCGGGTTGACGTATTCGACCAGTTCGAGCAGATGTCCGCTGCGGGCGGCGGGCATACCGCCGATCTGCAGCTGCGCCACTTTCAGGTGGGCATTCTCGTAGGCAACCAGCTTTGACGTGTATTCGTTCGCCTGTTCCTGCGTGTGAACGAGCGTCATGCCGATCACATTGGTATAAAAATCCACCGAGCGCTCAATATCGGCGACGGTGAAACTGAAATGCCAGTAGCTAACGAGCATGAAATTATCCTTTCACCGCGCCGAAGGTTAAACCACGCACAAGATTGCGCTGGGTTGCGAGTACGAAAATGATCGCCGGTACCATCATCAGCACGGACATGGCGCACATGCCGCGCCAGTCCACCGTGAACTGACCGGTAAAGTCATACAGACCGACGGGAAAGGTCTTGGCGGCGGGGGTGCGCGTCAGCAAACTGGCAAGCTGATACTCATTCCACGCGGCGAGAAAGGCGAAGATCGCCGCCGCCGCCATGCCCGGCAGCGCCAGCGGCAGGTCAATCCGCCAGAACGCCGTCCAGTAACCACAGCCGTCAATGTACGCCGATTCATCCAGATCGCGGGGAATCTGGCGGAAGAAGCCATCCATCAGCCAGATGGTGAACGGGATATTGATGGCGACGTAGGCGAATGCCAGCCCGTGCAGCGTATCCACTAACCCCAGATTCCGCATGAGCAGGAACAGCGGCAGACCCAGCGCGATGCCCGGCACCGCCCGCGAGAGCATGATGAGCAGAAAGACGAGGCGTGAGGCGCGAAAATCAAAGCGCGAAAACACATAGCCGCCCATCGTTCCAAGCGCCACCGAGACGACCGTACTCATGGTAGCGACGATGATCGAGTTTCGCAGATAGTTACCGACTGGAACGCCTATCGCGTAATCCGGATTCAAGCCGAACAGCGAGGCGAACGCATCCAGCGTGATCTGCTGTGGAATCCAGATCGGCGGCGTGACATTCACCTCAGAAGCGGGGCGGAATGCCGTGAAGATGATCCATACGGCAGGCAGCGCCGCGAGAATCAGGATGGCGAATGCCAGGATATTATAGGTCATCATCCGTGCGCGTGAATGAGGACGAACTGCCCGCGTCAGCATCAATGCACCACCCTTGATTTGATCAACTGCCGAAATAAGTACAGGGTAAAAACAACACCAAGGATCACACTGACCATAGACATCGCGCTGGCTAAACCAAAGCGCGAATTTTCAATCGCCAGTTCGCCGGTGTAGGTCCAGATCATCTCCGTGCGGTGGGCGGGTCCGCCGTCAGTCATGATTCGCACAATATCGTATGCCCGCGCCACATCCAGCGAACGCACCGTCAGCGCGATCAGGATGAATGGTCGCAGCAGCGGAATCGTGATCATGCGGAACTGCGCCCAGCCACTTGCGCCGTCCACCTCTGCCGCTTCGTAGACCTCGCCCGGCAGCGAAAGCGTCCCCGCCAGCAGGATGATTGTCGTGACCGGCACGTTCATCCAGATACTCGCCAGCATGATCGACATCATGCCCGTTGGCTGATCCACCAGCCATGCTTTCGGATCGGTCATTAACCCCAGCCCGATCAACGCCTGATTGACCAAGCCCACCGTCGCGTTGAAAAACCAGGCGAACTGAAAGCCGATCAGAATCGGCGCGAACATCATCGGCACCATGAGCAGTGTCCGAACAATCCCCTGCCCCCAGGTGACGCGGGCGATCAACTGCGATAAACCGAGCGCGATCACAAATTCGAGATTAACGGTGATCGTCAGAAAAATGAACGTATTGAAAAATGCTTTCCAGAAGACGTCATCCCCCAGCAGGCGTTCATAATTACGAAAAATCTGGTTGGGGTCAAACGCGAATGTTTCCGGGCGCAGCAGATTAAACGGGGTAAAACTGACATAAATCGAATAGATCATCGGAAAGATGATCATGACCGCGAGGATGAACAGCGTGGGCGCGAGCAGGATCCACGGGAAATACCGCGCCCGTGCGTTGAACTGGTTACGCTGTTTCTTTGTCGTCGTCGCGGGCGGGGGGAGACTCACCGCCGAATTTTGAGACTCTGCCACCATACGTGTTTATCGTTCCAGTTTGAGGAAATATTGAAGCGCGTCACCAAATCCCCTCCCCATGAAATTCAGATTAACGAGTCAATACGGAGACCATTTCGTAGGGGAGGGGCTTGCCCCTCCCGCGAATTTTATTCATGCAGGCGAGGCAAGCCATCGCCCCTACAATCACCGTATAATTTTAGAACCCTTTTGAAAATTCGACGATGAATGGCGTTAGAGACGGACGTGCTGGCGCACGTCCCTACAAAAACATCCATTGGTTGTGTCGTTTCGTAGGGATGCCCGCCAGGGCATCCGCTTGATTGCAATAATTTTCAAACTGGCTCTTATTGACCTGCATCATGAAGATGGGGTCGGAGGCGAGGACTACCCGCCGTAGCCCAAATCTTCCATCAGCAGGCGCGTTTCTTCAACCGCACCCGTCACACCGTCTTCCACGCCAACATCGCCAAGGATAATCCCTTGCAGGGCGGGCGACCACGAATTGGTGAAGCTGATCCAGTCCGGGAAAATCGGTGGCGTGAAGAAGTCTTCGCTGATTTGCAGCTGCGCCAGTTCCAGACGTTCCATATCCAGCGGCACATCCGAGGCAGACGCATCGGCGATCACCCGTGACCACACATCATCACGCACGGGCAGCACACCAAGCTGCGCTTCTTCATACTGCACTGCTTCGCTGCTCAGGAACTTGACCAGCGCGACGGCGGCTTCCGGGTTCTCTGAAGCGCGGGTGACCGAGAAGGCATGAGCGCCCGCCCAACCGGTATGAGCATCTTCGCCCGCGCCCGTCGGACCGCGTTCGAGGTCGAAATTCCCCGCAATCGCCGGGCAGCTTGCCGGGTCCTGGAAATAGCTGTACCAGCCGTACCATTCCAGATAGAAGGCGATGTTGCCATCGCACCAGTTCTGCGCGACTTCGGGCCACAGCAGGTTGGGCGTATCAGCGGGGATCACGCCATTGGCATACAGATCGCGCATCCACTGGGCGGTCATCATGCCCGCTTCGCTGTCGAAGATCGGGTTAAAGTTTTCGTCAAAGTAGTTGCCGCCATTGGCGACCAGCAGTTCGTAGAACCGCCCGCTGAGTGCCTCTTCCTTGCCCGCGAACTGCGTCCCATACTGAACCGCACCGGCGTTGACGAAAAATGTCGCCATATCCGTCATTTGGTCAATCGTGGTCGGCGGTGCCAGCGGATAGCCGTATTCCGCTTCAAACTGCGCTTGCAGATCGGCATCACCGAACAGATCGGTACGATAGTGCAGGGCGCTGATGTCGGCATGGCGCGGGATCAGCTGCAACGCGCCGTCAATCGTCGCTGAGGCGACGATCGCATCACTGAACGGTGCCAGTTCCTCTTCGCTGAAATAGTCGTTCAGCGGCAGCACAAAGTCGGTGTACTGGCTCATGAAACTGGTGTGATTCCACGCCACGTCAAAATCCACCGTGCCAGCGGCATAATTCGTCTTCAGGTAGCGGTCAATCTCAAAGCCGTCACCCAGAAAGACGATCTCGACATCCGCGCCCGTCGCTTCCTCAAACATGCTGATCGAGTCATACATGGCTTCGTAAGGCGCACCACCAATGGTGGCTACACGGATGGTAACGCCGGACAAATCCTGATCCAGACCTGCATACTGTGGTTCGCCATCCTGCGCCGCCGTCATGCCGACGCTGAACAGGGCGATCACCCCGACCAAACCGACAACAAGTAACAATTTTCTCAACATCGCTGCCTCTCCATTGAAACTATCGTGAAAACAAAGCTCTCACAAACATGCGAGTGTTCAGGCATAGTAGCCCGCCGCCTGCATGATGGATTCGATTTCAACCGCCGCTTCGTCCAGTGCCAGTGAGACGGACTTTTCGCCAGTGACGACGGCATGCTGCATCTGGTTGAAGACCTCGTTAATGGCGGGATATTCGGGAATACGCGGCGGGCTTTGCACATGGCGATGCACCGCCTCAATCGCGCTGTAATAGCTGAACTGCGCCTGAATATCAGGATCGCGCCAGGTGGACAGGCGAACGCCCGTACCCCCGCTGATCGCGGTAATTTTGTCCATTTCCGGCGTGGCACAGTGACGCACAAACTGATAGGCGAGGTCCTGATTGGCACTCCCCATCGGTATGCCCAGCACCCAGTAAATGTTGAGCGACATATGCTGCCCGTTTTCGCCGCGCGGCACCAGACCGACGCGGTTCTGCCCGATTATTTTGGACGGCGGCAGTTCGGCGACGGCGGAAAAGCCACACCAGTTCCACATCATCGCTGCCTCGCCCGCCGCATAAGCCACGCCGGAGGCAACGCTGTCGTATGTCAGCGTATTCGGCGGGCAAACGTTATCCAGTAAAATCAGATCGGCATAATACTGAAGCGCCTCGCGCCCGATGGCATCATTGAAGGCGGGTCGCCAGCCCGCGTCAAACAGCCGCCCGCCGCGGCTCCACAAATGCAGGAAAAAGTCATAGACATTGTTATGCCCGTCGTTCAGCCCGGCGATGATCGCGCCGTACAAGCCCTGTTCGGGACGGGTGAAAAAGGTCGCCACGTCGCGGAACTGCGCCCACGTTTGCGGCGGTTGCAGCGGATAGCCATATCGCGCTGCAAACGCCGCTTGTTCAGCCGGATTTTCAAACAGGTCGGCGCGATACATGAACATTTCGGGACCGTCGTGATAGGGCAGCGCGAAAATATTCCCGTCGGTGTCGCGTTGCAGTTCAAGCAAACTGGGCGACCAGCCCGCGTCCCAATCCGGCGGCGGGTTTTGCGCGAGGTAGTCATTGAGCCGCGTCAGACCGTTCATTTTCATCAGATCGGGCAGCCAGTCCGTCAGCAGCAGCACGACATCCCACTCATCGCCAAAGACGCCGCGCTCACGGATCATCTTGTCGTACAACGCTTCCGGGTCAATCGGCGTGATGATAAATTCGACATCAGGATGCACGCGCCGAAAATGATCCGCCTGCTGGTGAAAGGCGCGTTCAAAGCCGTCAAATGTGCGATAAAGTATTTTCAGCATTGGCATATCATTCGTCACAAAAATTGTTTTGTTCCACCTGTGGAAAAATTATAATTTATATTCTATAATCGTGCAACTGGTTGATTCGCAAAAGGAACTCGCCATGTCAAAAACGCTCATGCCGATAGAAGACAGCCGCCGCACCCTTGCCGCGCAGGTTGCCGAGCGTATCCGCGATGCGATCCTCAACCGTTCCCTGCCGCCTGGCTCGCGCATCAACCAGTACCAACTGGCGGAAGACCTGAACGTGAGTCTTGTGCCTGTGCGTGAGGCGCTCAAGCATCTTGAGTCGGAAGGGCTGGTTTCGATTACGCCGCGTCGTGGCGCGTTTGTGACAGAGATTTCAGTAGATGATCTGGATGAATTGTATTTCGCCCGCCAGTTAATTGAAGGTGAGGCGATTTTCCATGCCGTCAACAGCCTGACCAGTGCCGACTTTGACGCGCTGGCGCGGCTCATCGCGGGGATGAAAGCGGCGACGGAAAACAGCGATATTCACACCTTCATGCTCCTCAACCGCAAATTTCACATGCACATCTACACCGCCTTCAACAATCGCCACCTGATTCAGGTGATCGAAAGCCTGTGGGAGCGCAGCGAACTGTATCGCTTCCGCTATATGTTCGTGCTGCGAAATGCCGATGTCATCCATCAGGAGCATGAGGCGATTCTGGAAGCCTGCCGCAGCCGACAGGCGGAAGTGGCGCGTGACCTGGCGCGGGATCACATTCACCATACGCAGGTCGGCTTGCACCAGCAGATCGCCGCCGATGAACTGACGCATCAAACACCCTTCGCCGCGCCGTTTGACTCATACAGTGAAGAGCAGGTGTCGTAAATGCCCGCGCATGTGATCGATTCGATTTTTTTCAAAGACCTGTTCGGCACGGATGCCATGCGCCGCGTGTTCGATGACCTGAACCTGCTGCAAAAATGGCTCGATTTTGAGGCGGCGCTGGCGCGGGCGCAGGCAAAATTGGGCATGTTTCCGCAAGCCGCCGCCGACACGATCACCGCCAATGCCCGCGCCGACCTGATGGACACCGCCGCCATCAAGCGCGGCATGGATACCACCGTTCACCCGATGGTCGCCGTCATCTGGCAATTGTCGCAGCGCTGCGGTGACGCCGGGCGTTACGTCCACTGGGGCGCGACCACGCAGGATGTGATGGATACCGCGATTGTGCTGCAACTGCGTGAGGCAGCGGCGCTGTTTGAGGAGCGTATCGCCCAACTCACCAGCATTATGGCGCGGCTTGCCCGTGAAAACCGCGATACGCCGATTGCCGGGCGCACGCATGGTCAGCAGGCGTTACCGACGACCTTTGGCTATAAAGTCGCCGTCTGGCTGGTGGAACTGGATCGCCAGCGCCAACGGCTGGAACAGGCGAAACCGCGCCTGCTCGTCGGCGAATTTGGCGGCGCGGTCGGGACGCTGGCAGGGCTTGCCGAAAGTGACGTGAATGTACTGGCGGTGCAGGCGGCGCTCATGGATGAGCTCGGGCTGGGCGTCCCGCCGATTGCCTGGCACACCTCCCGTGACAGCATCGTCGAGTTCGCGCTCATCATCTGCGGGCTGGCGGCGCTGATGGGGCGGATCGCCCATGAAATTATTGATCTGCAAAAGCAGGAATTTGGCGAAGTCGAAGAACCGTCGCCGAAGGGCAAGGTCGGCAGCAGCACCATGCCGCACAAACGCAACCCGATGCTCTCCGAAGCGGTGCTGACGCTGGCGCGGTTGTGCCGTGAAAAAGCCGCCACCGCTGTTGATACGCTGGTCTATAACGAGCATGAACGCGACTGGACTTCGTTTCAGATGGAATGGGCGTATCTGCCCGAACTGTGCGTGATGGCGCACGCCGCTATGACCACTACCGCGACGGTACTGGACGGCTTGATTGTCTACCCCGAACGGATGCGCCGCAATCTCGATCTCACCGGTGGTTTACTGCTGGCGGAGCGCGTCATGTTCGCGCTGGGCGAGCATATCGGGCGGCAGGCGGCGCATGATGTCGTTCATGAGTGCGCCATGCACAGCGTCGAACATCGTCAGCCGTTCTTCGATGTGCTGAGCGCCGATGAGCGCGTCAAGGCATATCTCAGCCGCAACCAGATCGCCCCGCTGCTGGATCCCGCCGCCTATACCGGGCTGGCAGCGGTCTTTGTGGATCGTGTGCTTGCGAAAATTGAAAAAGAGGAGATGGAAAAGTGATTATTGATACCCATCAACATTTCTGGAATCTGGATAAAGTCGCCTATCCCTGGCTGGTGCCTGAATACGGCCCGATTTACCGCACATTTGAAGCGCCCGAACTGGCGCCGCAGTTAGAGGCGGCGGGCGTGGATCAAACCGTGCTGGTGCAGTCTATGGATTCGTATGAAGACACGCGCTACATGCTCGAAACGGCGGCGACCTTCCCGTGGATCGGCGGCGTTGTCGGCTGGGTGCCGCTGGACAAACCGGATGAAGCCGCCCGCAGCCTTGAGGCGTATATGCACCTTCGCGTCTTCAAAGGCATACGCCATCTGATTCACACCGAAGCCGATCCCGATTGGGTCGTGCAGGACAGCGTAATTGAAGGCTTGAAGATACTGGCATCGTTAGGGCTGACGTTTGATGTCGTCGCCGTCTATCCTAATCATCTGAAGCATGTGCCGACTCTGGCGGAAAAAGTCCCCGATCTGAACATCGTGATCGATCATCTGGCGAAACCGCCATATCCCGATGCTGCCGCCATGCAAACCTGGCGTGATCAGATGGCGGCGGCGGCGCGGTATCCGCAAATCCATGCCAAAATCAGCGGCTTGAATACCGCCGTCGGTAAAGCCGACTGGACGGGTGAAGACCTGATGCCCGCGATTGAATTTGCGCTGGATCAGTTTGGCGCAAATCGGCTGATGTTCGGCAGCGATTGGCCCGTCGCCATCCTCGCGGGCGATTACGCCAGGGTCTACGCCGAAACCCGCCGCGTCCTCGCTCAACTTTCATCTGCCGATCAGGACGCGATTTTCGGCGGCACAGCGGCACGATTTTACTCGTTATAAAGGCATGACCGAACATGACTAGCGTACCTGTATCGCTTGTGTGCCAGGCAATAATGCACCTAAAACATTAATCGCATGGCTGTGTGCCAGGCAATAAATTGCCCGTCACCGATAAAGACAAGTCTCTCTGAGACTAAGTTTGAACCTCGCACAGGTTTGTCTTTGCCGGTGACGCAGACTTTAGTCTGTGGCGCAGCGACATTGGATTAATTTGTTCAACATCATTATCCGCTGGCGCTTCCCTTGGAGAAATGACGAATGAATATCAACGACATTCAATGGCGTCCCAGAATCGGCAATAAGACCGATTATGGCATTGGCTTCATCGGCTGCGGCGGGATCGTCCAGTACGGGCATATCCCCGCCTACAAAAAAGCCGGCTTTCGTATGGTCGCCGCGTATGATATTCGCCGCGAGGCAGCCGAAAAAGCCGCTGAACTGGTCGGCGAAGCGCTGACCATTCATGACTCGGTGGGTGCGCTGCTGGCGGATCCTGCCGTCGAAATAGTGGACATCGCCGTCATGCCCTGGGATCAGGACAGGATCGTCGAGCAGGTGGCGGCGGCGGGAAAACCGATGCTGTGCCAGAAGCCGCTTTCCGACGATTACGCCAAAGCCGTGCGAATCGTGCAACTGGCGAAGGATGCGGGCGTGAAGCAGGCGGTCAACCATCAGATGCGCTGGGACGCGGGGATCGCCGCCAGCAAAATCATGATCGAAAACGGCATGATCGGCATACCGACGGACGCGCAGATACAGGTGAGCTGCGAAACACCGTGGCACATGTGGGGGTGGCTTGCCAGCGCCCCGCGCCTCGAAGTCCAGTATCACAGCATTCATTATCTCGATTCGATGCGCTTCCTGTTCGGTACGCCTGATTGGGTGACGAGCCGCCATGCCCGCTATGCCGATCAGGGTGAGGTGCGCGGCGAAACCAAGACCATCACGATCATGGATTATGCCAATGGCTTGCAGGCGATGGTCGCCGTCAACCATTACAACCTTCACGGCGAAACATCCGCCACGTTCCGCTTCATCGGCACGGAAGGCGCTATCGAAGGCACCATCGGGTTGATGTACAACTACCCCAGCGGCAGACCTGACACGCTCATTTACCGCCAGAAGGACAAAGACCCGCACGAACTTCACCTTGATGAGATGTGGATACCCGATGCTTTCGTCGGCCCGATGGCGGGCTTGATGCACGCGATTGAGACGAACACGACCCCGCCGACGGACAGCGAGGACAACCTGAACACGCTGCGAATTGTCGAGGCGGCGTATCGTTCGATGGGCGAACGGCGCTCCGTACAGCCGTCCGAAATCACGGGGGCGTAAACATGGGGATCATCGCCGGGCGACACGCGGGCAAAGTCGCCATCGTCACGGGGGCAGGGCAGGGGATAGGCAGGGGCGTCGCGCTGCGGCTGGCGCAGGAAGGCGCACACG